>JAESFT010000109.1_pt1 | contig 121983 bp, 100 predicted proteins | sample 9269451 | NCBI WGS metagenome assembly JAESFT01 (sample SAMN14502557, study PRJNA617106) | algae metagenome | isolation source: Scytonema hyalinum WJT4-NPBG1 and co-occurring heterotrophs from well... | place: USA: Mojave Desert, Joshua Tree National Park, California | collected 2006-05-25 | reverse complement strand
CCAGGTGGTCGCCCGCCGGCGCGGGGCAGTGCCGGGGACTACTCGTAGTCCGGGCGGGTCTGCTTGACGATGAAGTCGTCGGACGCGATGGCGTCGGCCGCAGCCTGGCAGTTCTCGCAGAACTGGTCGGCAGTGACGGCGCCGGTCAGCAGGTTGAACATCTGGTTCTTGGTCTCGGTGTTGAGATCCACGTACCAGCCGGAGTAGTAGGACGTGAGCAGGTTCTCGCCGGCGGCGGCGATGGTGGCCTGCTGGGACGCGAGGGCCGGACCGGCATCGAGGCCGTCAGCAGCGCCCTGGACAGTCGAGAGGGTGCGAGTCGCCTGCGAGTAGTAGCTGGCGCCCGTCTTGGAGAGCAGGAGCCGGATCCACTCCATACCGCCGGTCACGTTGGCGGCCTGGGCCGGGACGAAGAAGTTCTCGCCGGCACCGGCGAAGATCGCCTCGAACGGCAGCACGTCGGAGCTACTCAACGACGGGACCGGGAAGCAGTTCATCTCGAAGGCGTCGACGGCCTCGACCGAGCCGAGCGTCGAGACGCCGGACTCGTTCTCGAGCCAGGAACCGCACGGCAGGAACACGGCGCGGCCGTTGAGCCACTCGGTCTGGGACTGGGTGTGATCCAGGCCCTCGAAGCCCTGCAGGAGGTAGCCGCTGGTCGCCAGCTGCTCGATGGCGGCGGCGGCGGCGCGAACCGGCTCAGCCAGCCAGGCACCCTCGCGGAGGTTGTCGATGTTGCCCATCGCCTCCAGGCCACCGTTCTTGAAGACCAGCTGGTCGAAGACGAAGCCGCGCATGTACTGGGTGTGGACACCGGTCGTGACCCACGGCGCGATCCCGAGATCCGTCTGGATCTGGCCGCAGAGCGTCATCATCTCTTCCCAGGTCCTGGGGTAGGTGATGCCGTTGTCCGTCATGAGCTTGTTGGACGCCCAGACGCCGAGGACCGTGTAGGTCAGATAGAGGATGTTCTGCTGGCCGTTGAAGATGCCGGAGTTCATCGAGCCCGGGATCAGGGTGTCAGCGAAGGTCGCGCCCGGGGTATCGAGCGAGAGCGCCTCCATCAGCGGGGCGAGGTCGGCGAGCTGACCTTCATTGGCGAGGGTGGTCTGGTCGAGATTATTGGCGCCGGAGTTGTCGATCACGTCCGGCGGGTTGCCGCCGACGAAGCGCGGCTGGAGTGCGGGGCCGAGACCCTGGCCGTACTCGAAATTGATGGTCGCATCGGGGTAGAGCTGGTTGTAGATCGTGTTGACGTTCTCGGCGTAGGCGATGCCAAGACCACCGTTGAAGATGTACGGGTTGAGCGGAGCGGCCGGGTCGACGCCGAGCGGGTTGCTCGTGTCGATCGGGAATTCAGCCATCGCGGCCGCTCCGGGGGTGGCACCCGGCGTGGCGCCGGGGGTGGCGCCGGGGGTGGCGCCAGGAGTGGCGCCCGGTGTGGCGTCCTGGGCGGAGACGCGGGACGCGGCGGAAATGGCGGCGACGAAGGCCGGCACGGAGATCCCGAGGGCGGCGGCGCGCTTCATCAGCGTGCGGCGGTCCCAGTTGTTGGCGGCGGATTCGGCGAAGAGGCGCTCGATACGACGATCGGTCACGGTCCAACCTCCACAGGCGAGTTGATCCGGAGCGCCGGCGCCACGTGGCCGGTCGCACGTCGTGCAAGCCCGGGACATTCCGGGATTCACCGGCGGGTGGATGGGGACGCCATTGCCCCCACTCGCTCCGGTTCGATCTTGTCTTGCACGTCTGTGCGGGTTGTACACCCAACGTCGGGCTCCCGCAACCCTGTCCGCCAAGGATCGCCCGCCTTTTGGGCAGAAAGGGCTACGGATTAGTGATATTCGGTTGGAATGACCAAAGAACGTTGCGCGTTGTCCGGTCGGCCGCGAAAAACATCGATTCAGGACGCTGACATCGTCGCCATGAGTGCCGCCGGACGGTAGCGTTCGATGCTCGATCGGTAGCCCGCGACCTCCGATTGCTGACGCTCCGCATCCCAACCGAGCGCCGGGCCGGCGATCCGGGCAGCCGTCTCGTCAGCGCCCACGGCATTGTCCGCCTGGTAGGCGAGCATCGTCCGGCGGAGCAGGACGTCGGCCAGTGACTGGGCGCCTTCCTCGCGGACGGCGAAGACGATCTCGGCGGCGATCGCATCGCCCGAACCGATCGGCTGGCCGAGCTCCGGCTCGTCGCGGGCCAGCCGGGCGATATTCGCGGCCCGGGTGCCGTAGGTCCGGACGAGGTGTCGTGCCGTCGCGGCCGTCAGCTCGGGGAACGAGCGTGTGAAGGCGGCAGTGAAGGCGTCGCGGTCGTCCTGGCCGATCGTCGCCCCTTCCAGCCGGGCGCCGGGCAGCGACTCCTTCTCCGTCCGGCAGGTCGCGGTTGGCCGGTCCAGCTTGCCGTAGACGTCATCGACGGTCTGCTCGGCGAGCTCACGGTAGGTGGTCAGCTTGCCGCCGACGATCGAGATGAGCCCCTCGGCGTCGGGAGCGTGGTCCAGCACGAGGTGACGCCGGGTGATCGACCCCTCGGCTCCCTCGCCCTGCCAGGGCAGCGGCCGGATCCCGCTGTAGGTGTAGAGCACGTCGTCGCGTTCGAGCGCCGCGGTCGGCAGGACCCGGTTGGTCTCCTCGATCAGGTAGTCGATCTCCTCGTCGGAGGCGACGACCCGGTCGAGGTCGCCCTCGTAGCGGACATCGGTGGTCCCGATCAGGAACAGGTCGTTCCAGGGGATGATGAAGAATGGCCGGCCGTCGGTACGGGCCTCGACATAGAGGGCGTCCTGTGGGGCGCCGGCGAACGGGGCGACGATGATGTGGGAACCCTTTGTCCCGCCGATCAGTCGCTTGCCACCTGGCGCACCGGACCGGAACTGGGCGAGGAAGCCGCGCAGGAACCGCTGTCCCGCGTCGATCACCGACTCGCGGTCCGGTTGGGAATTGTCCTCAGTTCCCTCCGTCTGGGTCGGTTGGGAGCCGGCTGCCGAGTTGACCCCTCCCAGTCCGTCACCGGAGGAAGCGGGCACGTGCCCGGTCGAGCCGTCATCGATGATCGTCGCCGGGTCGTTCGCGGCCGCGGTGCTGTCGGCGGCCGGCGGCTCGATGGCGGTCTCGTTCCCGAGCGTCGCGTCTACCCATGGGCCGGTGACGTTGACCGTGACGGCCGCGCGGACGGTATGCGTCGTGTCGTCGAGCAGGTCCGTGAACGTCGCGCCGGTCACCCGCCGTCCCTGGAACGTGATCTCGTCGACCCGGCAGTACGTCAGGACCACGGCCCCGTGTGCCTCGGCGTCGATCGCGTTCTCGACCGCCAGCCGCTCGGCGTACTCAACCTGGCCGTCGTAGTACAGCGCTGCGCCGGTCAGCCCACGCTGCTCCAGGCCCGGGGCGCGGGCCAGTGCAGACTCCACGGACAGCATTCGGTGGCGGTCCAGTGACTTGCCAGTGCTCAGGACGTCGTAGCCAATCATCCCCAGGCGGACAAGTCCCTTGCCCCGCTTGTCATCCTCGTAGATCGGGATCATCAGCGGTAGCGGCCGGACGAGGTGCGCCGCCGTCCGGAGCAGCGTCTCGCGCTCGTGCAGTGATTCTCGTACCAGCCCGACCTCGCCGTATTCGAGGTACCGCAACCCACCATGGATCAACCGGGATGACCATGCCGTCGTCCCGGACGCGATGTCTCCCTTGTCCAGCAGCAGCACGCGCAGGCCACGCATGGCGGCGTCCCGGGCGATCCCGCAGCCATTGATGCCGGCGCCGATCACGAGCAGGTCGAAGGTACCGTCCCCCAGCCGTTCGGCGACCGATTGGCCGTACCGGCGCCGGGTGTCAGGGGTTGTTGGACGGTCGGTCGGGCTGCTGGGGTCGGTGGCGGTCATTGGGCGAGGTCCTCGTTGCTGGGTCGATGAACGATGTCATCCAAAGGGTAGCGCAGCATGGTCGCCACCGGTCCGGTACCGGTCGAATCGACCGTGGCCGCGGCGGTTCCCTGGCATGACCGCTGACCAGCCCGGTCGGCGACAATCCCGCTCCGGATAGCGACGGACTGGCGTGCGGACAGGGGACGACCACCATCAACGAAGACGCTTCGGCTGTTCCGCACGACTGGCGTCGAACACTGTGGGCGCTCTGGGTCGCGCAGACGCTGGCCCTGGTTGCGTTCTCGATGCGGTCGCCCTTCATCCCGTTCTTCCTCGGCGACCTCGGGGCCGACGCAACCGCGCAGGCACACTGGGCCAGTGCGATCGCGGCCGGCGGGGCACTGACGTCCATGATCGCGGCACCGCTCTGGGGCGTGCTGGCCGACCGGGTTGGGCGGCGGCCGATGGTTGTCCGGGCCATGATCTTTGGCGCGGTCACGGTCGGTCTGATGAGCGTCGCGACGGCGCCGTGGCAGTTGTTCGGCCTTCGCCTGGTCGAGGGAGCAACGACCGGGACCGTCGCCGCCTGTGCCGCGCTCATCGCCGCGACGGTCCCGGCGGAGCGGCTTGGTTTCGCCCTGGGCCTGATGCATACGTCGGTGTTCTCCGGCAATGCCATCGGGCCACTGCTCGGTGGCTTCCTCGCCGACTGGCTGGGGTATCGGGCGACCTACGCCACCTGTGGCGTCCTGATCGGCATCGGCGCCGTGATCGTCATCCTGCTGGTACGCGAGCGGTTCATCCGTCCGAGGCCTGAATCGCGGCGTCCCGGGGCGACGGGAGGGTGGAACCGCCGGCGTTGGCTCGCGCTGCTTGGCCCGGTCGTGGTGGTGATGCTCGGGGTGATGTTCGTGCTGCGGGCGGCGTCGCAGGCAATGCAGCCGATCTTCCCGCTCTTTATCGGCACGTTACCCCAGACGGCGCTGAGCGATGCCCAGGCAACCGGGATCGTCTTCGGCGCACAGGGCGTGGCCGCCGCCATCACCTCCGTCTGGCTGGGAGCACTTGGCGACCGGATCGGTCATCGCCGCGTGCTGCTGCTCGCCGCCGCCGGAAGCGGGCTCGCATCGCTGCCCATGGCGCTGGCGACCGACGTCTGGCAGTTGGTCGTCCTGCAGGCACTCTTCGGACTGTTCGCCGGTGGACTGATCCCGTCGACCAACGCCCTGGTCAGCCGCGCAACTTCACCGGCTCACCGTGGCGCCATCTTCGGCCTGATGACCGGTGCCGGGGGGCTCGGATCGCTGGTCGGCCCACTGGCTGCCGCCGGAGTCGCGACATCGGCCGGGTATGGCGCCGCCTTCGTCATGGTCGCGCTGGCTCTGCTCGTGACAGCCGCCGCGCTGGTCGTCGCCTTTCGCAGGGTGCCCGGTCTCGTCGCTCGATGAGGTCGTGACGTTTCGGCTCTGTCGGTTTCCCGGCGCAGCGTAGTCCGGGCTTTACGCAACTGGGATGATGTGATTATGGTCAACGTCCTCCACCGGGGATTTCCCACCTAGGAGTGAAGGCCATGCGACCCGTAACCACTCCTGGCAGGACGCACAGCCGGTTTATCTCTGGTCTCGGTGCCCTCGCGCTCGCGGGCGGACTCGTTCGTGGCCGCATCCGCCGTCCCGCGGGGCCGCGGTCAATGCCTGCGCCGATCCCGTGCTGCCCCCGACGATCGTCGGGTCCGGGCAGACGCAGGGCATGTCCGGAGATGACGTGATCTGGGGCTCCGATGGGGCCGACGTGATCGATAGCGGTCCGGGTAACGATGTCATCTGCGGCTTCGGCGGGGATGACGTGCTCCTCGGCGGATCCGGCGAGGACATCATCAAGGGCGGACCCGGTTCCGATACAGCCGACGGCGGGGCGGGTGTGGACAGTGTCAGTGGAGGAGACGGATTTCTCGGTGCCGATCCGGCTGACCGCGACGTCGTCAGTGGCGGCTCCGGTGACGACTTCGTCAGTGCCGGAGACTTTGCTGTCATCGGTGGCGGTAGCGGAGCGGACTTCCTGAGCAGCGGGTCGGTCGACGCAACCTGTCGGGACAGTTCGGGATTCGATACCTGCCAGGTCAATAATGCGCTGGACCCGACCAGCGGCGTTCACCCGACGGGGACGGGCACGCTCTCGTCCTGCGAAGCGATCGGATCGAGCCCGGTCGGCTGACAACCGTCATGCCATGCAGAACGGAAGCGGACCGTGGGGCCCGGGGAACCGGTGAGCCGCGGTCCGTCTGCGTTGCGCCCACCGGGCAACCGGCGGTGATGCATTCCCGTAACGGACCACGAAGTTGAGGAACGGCACAAATCTGGCGTAGGTCGCACTGGTCGCGCGACGGTGGTTTCGCCTGGAAACGATCGCGCCGGCGTGGTCTATCCCGTTTGGGTCGGATGGGCCGGGTGCCCCGGGAGGGGCTCTGCATCTGGAGGATCACATGCGCTTCCTTCCCACACAGGTCCACGGGATCGTCGATTACCTCGCCGGTATCGTCTTCATCGCGTTGCCATGGCTCTTCGACTGGAACGACTCCGCGAAGACGATCCTGACGATCCTCGGGATCGGCGTCATCGCGTACAGCCTGCTGACCCGGTATGAACTCGGAGTCATGAAGGTCATCCCGATGTCGACGCACCTCATGCTCGACCTTGTCGCTGGCGTCTTCCTGATCATTTCGCCGTTCATCTTCGACGTCGAGCCCGACGCTGCCCGGTGGACGATGGTCGTCCTTGGCGTCCTCGAGATCGGTGCTTCCCTGATGACGCGGACCGACCCGTACGAATCGGACCGGACCGCGAGCGCCGGACGAGCCTGATCGCCCTGACATTCGGAGAACGAAGAGAAGCCGGACCGGAGCGATGCTCCGGTCCGGCTTCTCTTCGCCGGCGTTTTCGCGAATAGTTCTGTTACCCGGACGCCAGCGGAACCACCGGGCCATTGCGGCCCTGGCGATCAGGATCACTCAGCGATCGCAACCAGGTGAACCATCTCCCGTGGTCAGGCAAAGTTGCGAGGACCGCTGCCGCTCCGCGGCTTTTCGGTCACAATGGACCCATCGGATTGAGCACCTGCGCGTCGCGTCGCCCCCGGGCGGAAAGACGAACGAGGAAACTGCATGAAGGTTACGTTCATCGGGGCAGGTAGTACCGTCTTCGCCCTGAATCTGCTCGGCGACATTCTCTCGTACGAGGAGCTCCGCGATTGCGAGATCGCGCTCCACGACATCAACGAGGAGCGTCTCTCGACCTCCGCGACGGTCGTCCGGCAGGCCGTCGACAAGCTCGGCGCACCGACCAGGGTCACCGAGACGACCGACCGCCGCGCGGCCTTGGACGGCGCGAACTACGTCCTGACGATGATCCAGGTCGGTGGCTACCGCCCCGCGACGGTGACAGACTTCGAGGTCCCCAAGAAGTACGGCCTCCGGCAGACCATCGCCGACACGCTCGGCATCGGCGGCATCATGCGGGGCCTGCGCACGGTGCCGGTGCTGGTCGATATCGCCCGCGACATGGAGGAGCTCTGCCCCGAGGCTCCGCTGCTCCAGTACGTCAACCCCATGGCGATCAACTGCTGGGCGCTCAACGAGCTGACCGACATCAAGACGATCGGGCTCTGCCATAGCGTCCAGGGGACGGCAGGCGAGCTGGCCCGGGACCTGGACATCCCGCTGGCAGAGATCGACTACGTCGCCGCCGGCATCAACCACATGGCGTTCTACCTGAAGTTCCAGCACAAGGGTGAGGATCTCTACCCGCGCCTCCGCCAGATCGAGGCTGAAGGGACGATGCCGGCGGGCAACCGAGTCCGGTACGAGATGCTCAAGCGCACCGGCTACTTCGTCACGGAGTCCAGCGAGCACTTCAGCGAGTACGTGCCCTGGTTCATCAAGCGTGACCGGCCGGACCTGATCGAGCAGTTCAACATCCCGCTCGACGAGTACCCACGCCGCTGCGAGCGCCAGATCGCCCGCTGGGAGGACCAGAAGTCCCGGCTGGAGTCCGGCGGGTTCGAGCTCAACACCGAGCGGAGCAACGAGTACGCCGCCGGGATCATCCACAGCATGGAGACGGGCCAGCCACGGGTCGTCTACGGCAACGTCCCCAACCACGGCCTGATCGACAACCTGCCGGTCGGTGCGACCGTCGAGGTGCCCTGCCTCGTCGACCGCAACGGCGTCCAGCCAACCGCCGTCGGCACGCTGCCGACCCACCTCGCGGCGCTGATGCAGACCAATGTCAACGTCCAGGCGCTCACGGTCGAGGCGGTCATCACGGGCAACCGGGACAGCGTCTACCACGCCGCCATGCTCGACCCGCACACCGCCGCCGAGCTGGACCTTGACCAGATCTGGCACCTGGTCGATGACCTGATCGACGCCCACGGCACGGAGTTCCTGCCGGACTTCGCCAGCCGGACGGCGGCCATGGCCGCGGACTAGTCCCTGCCGACCGGCTCACGGTACCCGAGCCGTGAGCCGGCCCAAACAGTGCCAACCACCGGAGATCGCCATGGTCGCCGAACGATAGATGGCAACACTGGAAGACCTTGACCTGACCCCGGACGATGGCCAGACCTACGAGATCATCGACGGAGTGATCGTCGTGTCACCAGCGCCCACCTGGAAGCACCAGGCAACGGTCCGCCGCCTCGACTGGATCTTCACGGATTGGGTTCGCGCGACCGACGCCGGGGAATTGCAGGCCGCTCCGTTCGACATCGTCCTGCGGGAAGGCCAGGTCCTGCAGCCGGACCTCCTGTACATCGCGAGCGACAATCCGGGTGAGATTGTGCGAGGCAGGTTCCACGGGGTGCCCGATGTCTGCGTGGAAGTGGTTGCTCCGACAAGCCGGACCCGCGATGGCGACATCAAGTCGGCTCGCTATGCCTCCGCGGGTGTACCCGAATTCTGGCTGGCGGATCCGGATACCAGAAGCATGGCGGTCTACCAGCTGGTCCATGGCTTCTATCAGGAGCGCGCCCCGGACGTCGATGGCTCTCTGGCGTCGTCGGTGATGGCCGGCGTTCGCGTGGATCCGGAGGCGCTGTTCGACGCCGTTGAGCGGTCACAGCGACGATTTACCCGCGACTGATACGTCCCTTCTCACCGACCCGTCATGACGACGACATGCCAGGTAGCTGGACAACGATCAGCGAGGAAGCGGCCACGTTGGCTCCGCGCTTACCGGGATCGGTGCGGGACTGAGCGGCGGGAGCGAACTACCCACCAGGCGCCGGTCAGCAGCGCCGCGACCAGCACGGCGTGGGCGACGACCGAGACGGCGAACCCGAGCCGGAGACTCAGCGGCTCATACCGTAGTTCGACTTCATGGGTCCCAGCCGGGAGCGCGATTCCCCGCAGGCCAACGTTGGTGGGGTAGAGCGGGACCTCCTCGCCGTCGAGGAACGCCGACCACCCCTCGTCATACACCTCACTCATTACGAGAAACCCATCGTGGGACGACTCGGCCGTGTAGGTGATCCGCTCGGGGGCATACGACACCAGGGTCGCCGAGCCGGTCGCGTCGTCTGGCGCGCCGGCGATCGGCGGGACATCGCCCTCGACGACCGCGACCCGATCGGGCCGGAAGCCGATCTGGCTGATCCGGTTGAGCGCCGTCTGCCGGTCGGCGACGATTACGTCATGCGTCACCCAGGCCGGACCGAGATTGCCGGGATTGTCGTAGATCGCCACCCACTCGTCCTCATACAGCAGCTCACGGTTCTGTTCCATTGCCGCGACGTCGCGCCGCTCTGGCGGGAGCGACCGGTCGATCAGGACGTGCCCGACGTTGAGCATATCCAGCACCGTTTCATTGCGGAGGGGCGGGTACGGGTCGGCGAAGTGGTAGTCCTGCGCCGCCCCGTTGAGCGCCAGGACCATGTCGGCGTAGCGGCTGAGCTGGATCGGGTTGTATCCCTGCATCTCGTAGAGGCCGAGGTAGACCGAGCGACCGTTGGCCTGCGCCGCCTGCGTGTGCGGGTCGTAGCGGCGCTGGACGGCGTACCCGCGCGCACCGGGATTGTCCTCGTCGACGGTGCCCGTCCCGATGTAGCTGATGTAGCGGCTGTGCTCGCCTGATTCCTGGGCGTCCATCAGGAACTGACCCGATCCCCCCGGGCCGTCGGTCCGGGTGTAGATAGCAGCCGCCTCAGCCACCGGTTCGTCCGGGGTCCACTGACCTTGCCATCCTCGGATCAGGCGTGATTCGCCTGTGGTTGAGTCGATCACCTCCAGGCCCATCGGCTGGAGAAACGTCACGAGGATGATCGCGGCGGGGATTGCCCGGTACATCCGGGTTGCGGCCGGCAGCCGCCGCGTCCAACGTGGATCGACCATCAGCCAGACCAGCAGCGTCACGATGGTGGCGGCGACGATCGGCGTCGGCGTGATTTCGATGCCACGTGTGGGGAACCAGGCGTACGCGATCAGCAGGAGGATCAGCGGCAGAAAGACGACTGGTGCCCGGCCAGGGCGGCCGCGCTGGGACCAGAGCCGGTCGACGGTCGCGCCGGCAAGGATCGCGGGTCCGATCATCAGCACCGAGAGGATGATGGGGACGTTGTGGATGTGTAGGTCGTACCACATCGGGAACAGCCGGAAGACGGCATGAAGGGGCGTGTCGGGCAGGGTGAGGGTCAGGACGACCACCGTCATCCCGGCGAAGAAGGGGACGGCGAACCTGGTCCGTGCCAGGAACGGCGCCATGAGCATCAGGACGATCGCACCGGCGGCGATGGTCACGTCGCGGCTGCCGAACGAGTCGACGACTAGACGCCGGAGCAACCCGGCGAGGTCGTAGGGTCCGACGTCGTAGCCCACGACCCCGTCGTAGCCGCCCGATCCGATCGTCGACGCGAGGTAGGTCTCCAGGCGAGGCCAGAGCGCCGCCAGATTGAGGAGCACCCCACCGACCATGATCGTCCCACCGGTCACGACCATCGTGACAAGCCTGTCGCTCGCCTTCGGACGCCCCGTCGGAGGAGCGATCAGCGTGCGATAGACCACCCACGCCGAGATCATCAGGCAGGCGTCATACGCCCCCTGTCCCGGGAACGCGGCAAGCACCTGGCTGACCGCAAAGGCACCCAGCGCCAGCCCGAAGACGCGGACCTGCCATGACGCGGCACGCAGGGCGACTTCAACGCCCAGCAGCGCGGTCGGGATGAATAGCGCGACGAGGGCGCGGGGTGCGCAGCAGTGTGTCTCATGGAAGGACAGTGGACCGAACGCGAACACGACGCCGGCCATGATGCTGCCCAGCCGGTTCATGTCCAGTCGGCGGGCCAGTGCGTAGGTGCTAAGGGCGGCGAAGACAAAGTCGAATCCGATCTTCACCTTGAAGGCGACGATCGGATCAGGGATAAGCCCGAACGTGAGCATCGTCGGGAAGTACATCCAGCCCGACTGGGGATCGCCAGCGATGGGAGCGCCCGAGAACTGATGCGGATTCCAGCCGGGCAGGTCGAAGTCTCGCAGACGGTCGCCGAGCAGGGTATTCCATGGGACCCACTGGGCCAGGATGTCGTGCCGTCCGATCCAGGCGTCGTAGACGGACCGGTTCCAGGCAACGAGCAGCGCCAACGCGACGAGGACACCGACGGCGACGAGCTCCCTGAGGACACTCGACCGCGAGAACCACCCCGGCCCCTCGGTCACGTTGGTGGAACGATTCAGCGCAGGGCTCGGTGTCGCGCGCTCCACGTCGGATCGTGTTGTGGTGACAGGTTCGGACGTCACGACGGCGCGCTCCCACGAGACGGCAAGAGCCGACGGTACACGGGTATCGCCGGCCGTCGTGGGCGGAGATGGGCCGTAGTCTACGTGACGGTCGCCTCGCAGGACAGTCGTCGAATCACCGGTGATCCTGAGATGTGGCGTCACCAGATCCGTGCTCATCGGCGTGATCGGGTTCGGCGGCGGGCTGGAACGGGAAGGTCGTTCGTAACCAGGCGATCAGCGACGCCTCGTCGCCGAAAATCTCGTCGAGCGCCTCGCTCAGCATCGGGTTGAGCGGGTCGTTCGGGAGCCACGATCGGCTGTCGGTCCGTAGCGCGACGATCGTCGGTCGGCCGGCCGCCCTCACGCATGCGGCCCAGTGCCCACGCGAGCCCCAGTTCGAACGCGACCCCCTCATCCGGGACGCGACCGTCCAGCACGGCAAGCACGAGGTCGGCCGCGAGGATCTCCGATGTGTCGAGTTCGAAGACCCGGCGACGCTGCTCGGCGGCGGCGGGGTCGCCGGGATCGACTGCGGCCATCTCCAGGCCGTCGCGCTGGGGCAGGAAGACCCGGTGATTGAGCTCCTCCAGCTGCCAGGTCAGTCGGGCGTTGAAGCGTTGCTCGGCCACGTTGAACAGTGGCGCCGCGAAGTAGATCCGCATCCCGTTTCTCCGTCGTTGCCAGCCGGCTACTCCGTGTCCCAGGCGCGAGCCCGGTCGACCGCCCGGCGCCAGAGGTGGTGACGCGTGTCGCGCTCATCAGCCGAGATGGCGGGTTCGAAGCGTCGTCCCTCGCCGTTTCGCGTCCGGGCCCGGTGCTGATCCGGCGTGTCCAGCCCCGCACCGATCCGGGCGAGGGCGGCGGCACCGAGAGCCGTCGTTTCGAGCACCGGCGAGCGCACGACGGGGACGCCGAGCAGGTCGGCCTGGAGCTGGAGCAGGAGGTCGTTGGCCGCCGCGCCGCCATCAACGCGTAGCTCGGTGAGCGGGACGGGCGCGTCGGTGACCATCGCGTCGATGACATCGCGAGTCTGGTGGGCAATCGCTTCCAGGGCAGCCCGGGCGATGTGGGCCTTCGTGGTTCCGCGTGAGAGCCCGATGATCAGCCCACGGGCGTCGGGATCCCAGTCCGGTGCGCCGAGTCCGGTCAGCGCAGGGACGAACACCACACCGCCACTGTCATCGACCGTCGCGGCCAGATCCTCGATCTCGTGCGCTTGTCGGATCAGCCCGAGACCATCGCGGAGCCACTGGACAGCCGCGCCAGTCACGAAGATCGAGCCTTCCAGTGCATAACGAGGCGACTCACCGGCGATCTGCCAGGCAAGGGTGGTGAGCAGCCCGTGACTGGATTCGATCGGAGCCGCCCCGGTCTGCATCAGGAGGAACGATCCGGTGCCGTACGTGTTCTTGGCTTCGCCCGGCTTCAGGCACGCCTGGCCGAAGAGCGCGGCGTGCTGGTCCCCGGCGATGCCGGTCACGGGGATCTCAGCGCCGAAAAGGTCCGGCTGGGTCGAACCGAAATCACCGGCCGAGGGCAGGACCTGGGGTAGCATCGCGGCCGGGATCGCGAGGTCGGCAAGGAGCTCAGCCGACCACTCGCCCGCCCGGATGTCGAACAGCATGGTCCGGCCCGCGTTGGTGATATCCGTCCGGTGCTGACCGCCGGTGAGGTGCCAGAGAAGCCACGAGTCGACCGTGCCGAAGACGATCTCGCCGGCCTCGGCGCGACGACGCAGGTCGGGGTAACCCTCGAGCATCGCGGCGATCTTGGTCGCCGAGAAGTAGGCGTCCGGCCGCAGTCCCGTGATCCGGTGGTAACGCTCCGCCTGCCCGCGCCGGACGATCTCCTCGACGATCGGCGCCGTCTGCCGGCTCTGCCACGAGATCGCCGGGGCGACCGGCGCGCCGGAATGGCGGTCCCACAGGACAGTGGTCTCCCGCTGGTTGGTGATGCCGATCGCCGCGATGTCCGCCGCCGCGACCCCGGCCCGGTCAATGGCCTTCCGGGCAACATCGAGCGTGACATCCAGCAACTGGTCGGCATCCTGGTCGACCCAGCCGGAGCGTGGGTAGGTGGGCGTAACCGGCCGCTGGGCGGTGGCCAGGAGCGCATTGTCGTCGCCGTAGATGATCGCGCGGCTCGAGGTCGTTCCCTGATCCAGCGCGAGGATCACTCCGGTCGCTGTCGTCGTTGTCGTGCCGTCCGTCATCGGTCCGGTCACCTTCCTTTACGAGCCGGCCGCCGGGCCAGGGCCGATCCTTCCCGATGCCGCCGCATTGCGAAGCACAGGCCACGGGCGAAGCCTGCGCTGGCCGATGTCAGCCGCCGACTGCGCCGCGGCGCTCCTCGATCGCTGCCGACGTGACGCCGAGCAAACCCTCGACCGTCAGCCCGACCCGCCCGAGCAGGAATCCGTCCAGGTTCGGGAGTTCCCGCAGCAACGGCGCGACCGATTCCACCGAGACGCTGCCGCCATAGAGGAGGGGAACGTCCGGCCGCTCGATCAGGATCGTACCGAACCGGTCGTTGAGCGCGGCAGTGATCTCGGCCAAAATCGGACGGATGTCGTCCGGGCCGGCCGCAGTCGACGCGCCGATCGCCCAGGCAGGCTCGTAGGCGATCAGGACGCGGTCGAGCGCCGTGCGGTCAATCCGGCTCAGCGCGATCTTGACCTGCCGGCGGACCGTCTCGACCCCGACCCCATGTGCCCGGTCGTCGGCGTTCTCACCAACGCAGAGCATCACGCGGAGCCCGCCTTCGAGCGCGACGCCGACCTTGCGGGCGACCGACTCATTGGTCTCGCCGAACAGCGTCCGCCGCTCGGCGTGGCCGATCAGGACCAGGTCGGTCCCGAGCGCGGCCAGCATTGGGGTGGAAATCTCACCGGTGAAGGCGCCGTTGAGATGCCCCTCGACGTTCTGGGCACCAATCCAGACGGGAAGGTTCGTGGCGCGCGCCGCCGGGACGGCCGCCGGCAGCGACGTGTAGGGCGGACAGAGGAAGAGTCGCGTGTCCGTCCCGTCCAGGAGCGTGCGTCCCCGGCGGCCGAGCTCGTCGAGATACGCCACGGTCTCGTCGTTGGTCTGCTGCAGCTTGGTATTGGTCCCGATGTAGAGCGTCCGGGACCGGGGCTGAGGGCGATCGGCAACCGATAGGGACGGGGACGTCGACATACGGGGGTCCTCTCTGGGCGGCCTGTCCGGAAGGCGGACGACGCGACGGTCGCGTCCCATTGTCGCCGGAGTCAGAGGATGGCGCCCGGCCGGACCGGAGACTGCTGGAGGCGATGAATCGTCTCCCGGGTGGCGGTCCGGGTGCTGCAAACGAGTGCCCAGGAGGAGCGGAGAAATCGAACGTGAATTGCTGAACCTTCCGGGTGATTGACCAAGTATTACGTATTTGCTAAGGTAGAGTAGCTGTCATCCCGCTATGTGCGGCCTGTCCGGCCCCTCGGGATCCACCAAACATTTCTCATTTCGCCCGTTCATGCCAGTACCGCAGGTACCGACGGGCCGACCCAGGAGCATCTGTCTTGACTGCATCCGTCGTCCCTCCCGCCGCGCCATTGATCGCCAATCGCCCGAGCGCCCTCATCGCGCAGGCGCTCGTCGAGCGGCAGAGTGCTGGCCAGATCACCGCTCGTGCTAACGAGATGGGGCTACCCAGCGCGATGACCAAAGTGATCGTCGCTGCCTGTGGGTGTGAGTCCACACCGACGACTTCCCCGGCTACCCAGCACTGAGCAACGTGCCGTACGGATTGCCGGTTGCGACAGGCTGTGCGACAATCGCCGATGCTGACCGTGGGGAAGGGTTTCGGCTACCCCCATGGCGTGGACCAGATGGTCCCCGCAACAGCGCGTTCCGGCCGACCCGGGGGGTATCGCCCACCGGGTCTCTGTTTGCCGGTCCGCAGCCGACTCGCTGACCGCGGGTCTGTCCGATGAAAGAGGTCCATTGTCATGATCAAGATCCGCCTCAAGCGCATGGGTGCCAAGAAGCGTCCGAGCTATCGTCTGATCGTTGCCGACAGCCGGTCGCCCCGGGATGGTCGCTTCATCGAAACCATCGGGTTCTACGATCCGATCGCCGAGCCGGCTATCATCCGGGTCGATGGCGATCGCGCTCGCCACTGGTTCAGCGTTGGCGCCCAGCCGACTGATACCGCCCGCTCGCTGCTGGTCAAGCAGGGCATCCTGACCCAGTCCGGCAAGCTGAAGCCGGCCGTGGAGAGCACCGAGGCCACCACCGCCTGATCGGTGGCCGGCCAGTCGAACGGGGAAGCACGATGCGTGACGACCACGTTCCCGAGTACACCGGCCCACGCGACCGCACCCAGCGTGCGGTCGAACGGCCGGACCATGATTCGGACCTGACTCCAGCCGGCAATACCGACGCCGAAGCGCACCTCGAAAACGTGGTGCGCTTCCTTGCGTCCGCCCTCGTCGACGAGCCGGATGCGGTCGAGGTCACCAGCCGGAGCCGCGAGCACAGCGTTTACCTCAACCTCCGGGTCGGGGACGGCGAGCTGGGCAAGGTCATCGGCCGGCAGGGTCGGACGGCACGAGCGATCCGGACCGCGGTCCAGATCGCCGGAGCACGCCATGACGTCCGAGCTTCCCTCGACATCGAAGGCTGAGCCCACCGGCGAGACCGGTACGGAGCAGCCCACTCGTCCCGCCGCTCGCCCCCGGACCGCCGTACCACGGCGCCCCTCACCGAGGAAGCGCCCTCGCGCCACGCCGCCCGCTGCCACACCCGGCACGGACCGGGGAGCGGCTGTTCCGGCGCCGGGCGATCCTCCTCCCTTCGCCCCACAGTTGCCCGGGCCACCTCGCCGCACGGCTCGATCGCCCGGTCGTCCCGTTCCGGCACCACGCCCGCAGCCATTCCGGACCAGACGCCTCGATGAAACGACCGGGCCTGATTTCGCCCAGGCGGTCGGCGAGGTCCGGCTTGCGGTCGGTGTCCTCGTCGGGGTCCATGGCATCCATGGCGAGCTCAAGCTTCAGCTCTGGACGGACACTCCTGATCACCTCAAGTCGATCCGGTCTGTCTGGATCGGTGAGGAGCAGCAGACCCGGCGATTGACCGGCGTCCGCCTGACGCCCGATCGGGCCCTGATCCGGATCGCCGGAGTGAGCTCGCCGGAGGTTGCACGGACCTTCGTCGGCCAGACCCTCTACATCGCCGGGACCGACGCCCGTCCGCTGGATGAGGGCGAACTCTTCCTTTACCAGCTTGTCGGGCTGCGGGTATCGCAGGAGGATGGCACCGAGATCGGCTCGATCGCCGATGTGATCGAGACCGGCGCCAATGACGTGCTGGTGATCAAGCCGCCGGCGGGCGGGCCGGATATCCTCTATCCGCATCACCGCGAGTTCGTTGTCGGCGTCGATCTCGAGGCCGGCACGATGACGGTTCGCCCGCTCGATTTCCTGAACTAGTTGCAGCGGACCGAATAGCGAATGGAAACGCGGCTCCGGCGTCTCGCTGGGGCCGCGCCGCTTTTTCGGGTTGCGACCGCGATGAAAGCCGGAGGCGATGGGCGCGGCAACGACCTTGGTATTCGGTCGTGGGTGGGCCCGCACCGGGCGCGAGTACCTGCGATCTTTGCCGCTCTAGCGAGCGAGGAATGTCACGACCAAGCCGAGGTGGACGGTGTTGAAGGCAGAGGTCAGCAGGCTATGGACCAGGATAATCCGGCGGATCCACCGGTTCGTCACTCGGGCAGTCCCGCTGGAGAAGGAGGCTCCGATGGCGAACGAGAAGTAGACGAAGTCGAATATGTCCGGCTCGTCCTCGTCTTCGAAATGGAGCCCACGGTCGAGGTAGTGGCTGGCCGCGTGGGCCAGCGTGAACGACGTCAGTAGCAGGAATTTGCCGGAGACGATGCCGAGCGTCCCGCCAATGGTAGAGCAGCTCCTGACCGTCCGACCTGATCACGATGATCGCGCTCAGGACCGAGAACGCCGCGATGGCAACTGTGAAGTCGACGCCGGTTTCCTTGCCGAGGAACCATCGGTACAAGCGATTGATCTTGACGGTGTTCTGCCACTCGGCCCATAACGCCTCTCTGATGCAGAGGCGTGCAGGAACGCGAGGATTGTCAGAACAAGATATGCGAAGGCGAACGCCAGGTCAGTGATGGAAATCGAGTGGAAGGAGTCGACCTGCGATTGGGGCCGTATTGGATGGACACCAGGATGGAGACCGGGACGCAGGACCGGGAGGCGATCCCCAGTCGGACGTTATCGCGACGGAGGACACTCTGCTACCAGTTTCCGGACCTCAACCGAGTCCGGACCTCGCCAGCAAGGCGAGGCCCGCACGTCTCACGTTAGACGGCCCGGCAGGCGCTCGATGGTACGGACGGTGAGGGCGGCTGCTCTCCGGCCAACTTCGGCCAGCGGGAACTCGTCCATCGCGCCGCCAAGATCCGTCGCAGCGGTGTACTCGTTGTTGGAGATGTCCTTGATCGGCAACAGCGGCAGGTCCAGCCGCTGGCAGATCACGCCCAGAGCCGCCGTTTCCATCTCCTCGCAGAGCGTCCCGTGGCGCTCGAACAGGATGTCGATCCGCGCCGTCGCCTGGGTCCAGGTGTCGGCCGAGGCGACCGCCCCGACATGGATCTGCGGGACGTGACCGGTCGTCGGCCACGGCTCAGGTTGCCAGTCTGCGGCCGCCTCGTGAGCGGCACGAAGCAGCTCGGGATCGCTCGGCGTCTCGGAGGGCGGCAACGGGTCGGGGCCGGTCGAGAGCGTGTTGCCCCGGTAACGCTCGGTACCGTCCGGGAGCAGGTCGAAGGCGGCGTGGTTGATCGAGACGTCGCCGATGATCACGTCGCCCAGCGTCAGGTCTCGCCGGTGCGCGCCAGCGCAGCCGTAGGAGATCACCGCGCGGATGGTCATCCGCCCCAGCAGCGCGGCGAGCGCCCCGGCGGCATTGGCCGGACCGATCCCGGCGAGGACCGCCACGATTGGGTGCCCGGCGATCGTGCCGGACCAGACCGGCCAGGTCCCGGCCAGCGGGGTCCGGTTCGGCTCCGGCAGGACGGTGAGCTCCCGGCGAGCATCCTCGGTCAGGAGCCCCAGCGCCGGGTCGGCGCTCCCGTCCTCGGCTTCGTCGAGGACCAGCGCGTCGAACAGGTGACGGAGCTCGGTTCGCATCGCGACGATGATGGCGACCGGGGCGTTGGGGTGCTTGTGGGCGGAAATGGCGGGCACGGGACCTCCAGGGAGCCGGGATCTATCGAAGCAGCGAGACGATCATGCTGCCGGCCAGGACGATCAGGACCAGCGTCGAAATGGCGGCGAAGCGGCGATCGCCCAGCCGCAGGAAGCCCGCGATGATCCCAAGCGTGGTCACCACCGGCGTCAGCACGATCGCGAAGATCGCCAGCTCTGCGAAGGCTGCCGGGTTGCCATCGGCGACGGCGTCCGGGAGCTCGCCAAGGGTGAATGTCTCCCGGCCGATGGGATCGCCGCTGACGACGGACGCGACCAGGGAGGCGACGACGAAGGCGACGCAGACGAAGAAGCCGCTGACCAGGCAGAGGCGTGCGATCCGGTAGACCACGTCGGCAGGCTGCGTCTCGGCCGGGGATGGGGTGGAGGACGGTTGCTTCATCGGGCTAGCGCTCCCACGGGACATCGATGCCGGCGGCCTGGAGAATCATCGAGACGGCCAGGAACAGCATGATTGCGACGAACAGCCCGATCAGCTTCTCGGTCGACATCCGCCGGGTCAGGCGCGGACCGAGCTGCGAGCCGATGAAGACGCCGATCAGCGCGAACACGACGACCTGCGGGTCGATCTCGCCGGAGGCGTAGTAGACGGTCGCGGTCGCCACGGCGGCGAACCCCACCATGAAGGTGCTGGTCCCGGCCGCCGCCTTGACCGGCACCTTCATCAGCGCCGTCATCGCCGGGACCTGGATCAGCCCGCCACCGATGCCGAGCATGCCGGAGAGGACGCCCGCTCCGGCGCCGATCCCGATCCCGGCCCGGATGTTCCGCGGCTCGTAGGCGATGTCCTTGCCGGTCGCCCGGTCGCGGAACCGCCCGGCGAGCGGGGAGAGGACCGGGGCCGAAGGCGGCGGGTCCTGGGATTCGCCGGGAATCGCGGTCGGCGCCTCAACCGGTACGACTTGGGGCTTTGGCCGGCGCTGGGCCAGCATCGAGATGATCGCGTAGACGAGGACCGCCGCGAAGATCGCGCTGATCACGCGCTGATTCATCGCGACGCCGACGATCGCCCCGACGGTCGCGCCGGCGGCGGTGGTCACCTGGAGCAGCATCGCCAGCCGGAGATTGGTGAACTGGCTGCGCAGGTGGACCGTCGAGCCGACGACCGAGTTGGCGACGACGGCGACCGCGCTGGCCCCGATCGCCGCCTTCTGGTCGATGCCGAAGAAGATCGTGAACAGCGGGACGATGAAGATCCCGCCGCCGAGTCCGAGCATCGAGCCGATGATCCCGGCGCCGGCCGAAACGACCGTCAGCAGCAGGAGTTCCTGGAGTTCCACATTGCCCCCGAAGTGGCTGCCGGCCCGGATCGCGGGTCCGGTCGTTACTCGCGCGCCAGCACGGCGAGGGTCAGCAGGACCAGTCGGGCGGTCGCCCGGGTGTAGTCAGTGTCGACGCCGTCGATCGTATCGCAGGTGCAGTTGATCAGCGGATCGCCGTAGAGCATGCTCGCGACGAGGATCGTCGGGATACCGGCGTTGGTCAGCGGGACTTCATCTGCCACGATCGCCGGGTTTTGCCGTGGGGCGACGTTGAGCTCGAACCCGACGTCGTCATAAACAGTCAGCAGGATGTCCTGGATGAACGCGGACGATGGCGACGCGTTGACGTAGAGCACCCGGTAGCCGTAGGCGGTGCCGACCGAGTCGATGTTGATCCCACCGCCGTAGGGTGTGCCTTCCTCGATCGCTCGATCCCCGAACGCAAAAGCTCCCTGCAGCCCCACCTCCTCTCCATTGAGGGCGACCAGCCGGACCGGGTAGGTCAACTCGTACCCGGAGAGGACCCGGGCCGCTTCGAGCAGGACGGCTACACCTGTGCCGTTGTCCAATGCGCCCGGAGCGATGTCGTTGCCCGGCGTATCTTCGGCGATCGTGTCGAAGTGGGCGAATGCCGCCCAGATCGGGCCCTCGACCTTGCCCGGGATCTCGGCCACGACATTGAGGGACAGCATCCCGTTGCTGGCGACGTAGTCCTCGTACCAGACGTCCAGCCCGTAGGCGGCAAAGCGAAGGAACAGATATTCGGCCGCTATCTGGTTGCCCGGCAGGGCGAAGTACCGGGAGCCGGGAGTGCCGGGCTCGACGCCGGAGGACGCCAGGTCGGCGATCGTCCAGATGATCTCGCTCTCGTTCGCGTCCAGCGCCTGGTCGACGGCATCGGAGACCGCAGGCCGGCTGCCCCCGGGCTGAGCCGTGAGCTGCGGAGTCCCGGCCGGGACGTACGGCATGACCTTTTCGACTACCGTCCCGGCGGCGAGGAGTTCCGCGACGAAGGCGGGCACGGACGCCAAGGCGACGATGCTCGTCGCGGCCTCCTCGTCGACCACCGTCCCGGTCGCCTCGATCAACTCGCGATTGGGCCGTGCCGGCCCATCGGTGATCGCATAGAGGTTGAGTGACGGCGCCTCGTCGACGATGTGGACCGGTTCGGCACCGGCAGCGACCAACCACCCGAGGTCGGGCGGCGTGCCGCCGACCCAGACGGCCGTCTCCGTCCGGTACGACGCCCGCATGCCAGTCGACTCAAGGGCGGTGTCGGTCGCCGGTCCGCTGGCGAACCGGACCAGACATGGGCCGGCGCAATCGAACGCGTCGACCGGTGTGGCCCGGACGTCGGGGGTGGCTGCCGGAGTGGCACTTACCGGGGTCGCACCGATCGGCGTGGCACTCACCGGAGTAGCACTTACCGGGGTGCCGACGGCCGGCGTTCCGCTCGTGGGGGTTGCGGCTACGGGACTCGACGGCGCCGGTGTGGCTCGCTCGACGCGACCCCACGCGCCGGCAGGGAGCATCGATCCGACGATGACCAGGACGACGACGATCAGCAGGATCGGTCGGGGAGTGACCGCACCACGATTCCAGCGCATCACGAACTCCAGCAATCGACAACACCAACCACGATTACCTGTACATACACCGGGCGGAGTGTACCGCGATACGATGACTGATCCGATCCAGGGATACCGGGCTCTTTCGCGATCGTCGTTGACACGCAGGCCGGAGCGGGCGATGCTTCCCAGCGGCTTCGCCCGGGTGGGCGAGCCGCGACACGACTGACAACCCAGGGCGATCGGGCGTCTCTCCGCGGGCATGAATGCTGGCGGAGGAGACGAGACGGGGGAAGCCGGTGAGAATCCGGCGCTGTCCCGCAACTGTGACGGACGGACGAGAGTCCACTCCGGAGCCAGGCTACCCGTTCCGATCGCGACCGGCCCCTCCGAGAGAGAGGGCATCCGGCGACCGGCTTCGCGATAGCTTCGCGTCTACCGGCCGACCGACGCCCGTTCCTCATCCGCGAGGGACGGGCGTTTCCGTTTCAAGCCCACGGGGCCAGAGGACGGGACCACGGGATCGATCGGAAATCGCGCTGGACGACTCGTCGCGGAGAAGAGATGTCATGGTTGTTCCGTTCCACACACTGACTGGTGAGATCGCTCGCCGTCTCGCTGCCCTGCTGATCGCGCTGGCACTCGTCGGCGGGCTGGCGGCTCCGGCCGCCGCTCAGGAGGCCACTCCAGGGGCTGGTACGCCGTCGGCGGGGACGCCTGCGGCCTCCGTTGTCGGGCTCGGTGGCGTTGATCTCGCCGCTGCCGCGGCCGGGCTGATCGCCGTCCAGGATGCCGGTGGTGGCTTCATCGGCTTCAGCGGTGACGCCGATCCTGGCGTGACGACTGACGCCGTCATGGCGCTTGTCGCGGCCGAAGAAGCTGGCGTCGATGTCGGCGACAGCATCGACCTCGCCCTCGGCTACCTCGAGAGCGAAGGCGCCGCCTACGCGGAGATCGGGATCGGCCAGGCCGCCAAGCTGGTCCTGGCGGTTGTCGCCGCGGGCGCCGATCCGGCGGCATTCGGCGGGACGGACCTTGTGGAGGCCATCGAAGGTATCGAGATCGTCGACGGAGTGATCGGCACCGGCTACTTCGACGCCGCCTACGTGACGCTCGCCGCCGCGGCGCTCGAGAGCGAGCGGACCAGCGAGTTCAGCGACGCACTGCTCGCTGGCCAGCTTGAGGACGGCTCCTGGGCGTACTCGCCCGGCGCGGCTGTCGGCGACGGTGATAGCAACACGACCGCGCTGGCGCTGCAGGCCATTGTCGCGACCGGCAACGCCGAAGACCCGGCGATTGAGGCCGGGCTGGCCTACCTTGCGACGGTCCGGGCCGAGAACGGAGGCTACGGGTACGCCGCCGTCACCGATGTGCCAACCGTCGCCGATGCTAATTCCACCGCGCTGGTGATCCAGGCGCTGATCGCGACCAGCACCCCGGTCGATGATGCCGGATTCCAGGCCGATACCGAGGCGCTGGCGGCGTTCCAGCTGGAGTCCGGTCAGTTCGCCTACCTCCTCGACGATCCGACCGACAACCTGTTCGCGACCGTCCAGGCCATCCCGGCCGCCGCCGGACTGCCGCTGCCCGTCGCCGCCTGATGAGATTCGCCGGGTCGCTCCCATTGCGGTCCGGCGAACGGAACCGATTGAACCCACGACCATGAGACACATTCCCGTCCCGCTGCCGATCCTCGCTGTCGCCCTCCTGCTGATCACCATCCTGTCCCTCGATGGGACGGTGGTGGCTGGACAGGACGCGGCCGCCGGATCGGTCAGCCGGGCGGGAATCGTCGTTCTCCACGGTGACGGATCCCGGACCGACGCCGTCGTGGCGTTCCCGGGCGCCGACGTGTCCGGTGTCGAACTGCTCCGGCAATCGGGGATCGAGGTCCTCGCCGTCCCGTTCGGCGGCCTCGGTGAAGGGATCTGCCAGATCGAACAGGAAGGCTGCGAGATCTCGGAGTGCCGGCGGACCGTCTGCCAGGCGACGCGTGACGCCCCCTACTGGCAACTGTTCGACCGGGTCGCGGCTGACGGGACATGGCAGTCGGCCCGTCTGGGGGCCTCCGCCTCCCGGGTGAGGGACGGGCAGGTCGTCGTCTGGGCCTGGACCAACGATCCGATCGACCTGCCTCGCCTGGACCTGCCCGCGGTCGCGACCGCGGCGGGACTGGACCAGGAAGCCCTCGAGACGTTCGGGCAGGACGGCCCGGACGCGGTCGTCGCGTCGGGGTATACGAGCCCGTCCGCCCCGGTGACATCGAGTGCGGGGCTGATTGGCCTGCTGGCGATCATCGTGACCGGCGCGGTCATCCTGCTCGGCAGGCGCCTACGTATGGTCCGATGACGATTCCGGCGATCCCACGGCCCCGGAACGTGCCGTCCGTCCGGCGCACCCGACGACCATTATCCGGTTCCTTGCCGTCCGGTCGCAGCCGACCCGACAGGAGAATCAGTGGGGCGCAGGGGTCGCGCTCCCAGGTCCGGGCCGTCACGCCGATCTCGGAACGACCTTCGACGTACCGTGATCCGGTTGACGCGACGCAGGTCCTCGATCCGCGCGTCTGGCTCGTCTGGCTGGCGGCAGTCACGTTCCCGGCTCTGGCTGGCCGGAACCCGTTTCCGCTTTTCGGGTTGCTGATCGTGGTCATCGTCGTCCGGGGAGCCTGGGCGCCGGCACTCGTCCGGGAGGCGGGCTGGGTGCTGGTCCTCCGGATCGCCCTCTTCGCCGCCGTCCTCAGCGTCCTCTTCAACCTGCTGGCGGCCCCGTTCGGCGACCAGGTCCTCGTCCGGCTCCCGTCGTGGTGGCCGCTCGGCGACGTCATGACGCTCAACGCCCTGACCTACGGGCTGATGGGGGCGCTGGCGATCGTCGTGATCGTCCTCGCGGGAACCATCGCCGGGGCGCTGGTCGACTGGCCGGAGCTGCTGCGGATGGTGCCAGGGCGGCTGCTCCCGCTCGCCGTTGCCGGGAGCATCGCCTGGGCGTTCGTCCCGCGGACCGTGTCGACGATCCGGGACATCCGCGACGCCCAGCGGAGCCGGGGCTTGCGCTTCGAGTCGGCCCGGGCGGTCCTGCCACTGCTGGTCCCGCTGATCGCGACCTCGCTGGAACGCGCGTCCACGACGGCCGAGGCGCTGGAATCGCGAGGGTTCGGCGGCAGTTCGGGTCTGTCGCGAAGCCGCCGTCGCCGGGGCGCGAGGGCCATGCTGGCCGGAGGTGCAGCCCTGGGGGTCCTCGCCGCAACCACCTGGCTGAATGGAGACCGGACCGTGGCCGGACCCACCGCCCCTGGGGCGATCGTCCTGCTCGTCTGGGGCCTTCTCCTATCGCGCCAGTCGTCGGGCCGGACCCGCTATCGCCAACGTCGCTGGACCGGCGCGGACCGGGTGATCCTCGCGGCGGCGGCAGCCTCCCTCGGGTTGTCAGTCCTCGTCTGGCTCCGGCACCGGGAGGCGGTTGCCTGGAGCCCGTATCCCGATGTCGTCTGGCCCGCAGGCGACGGCTGGCTGATGGTGGCGATCCTCCTGCTGTTCGCGCCCGCGGTCGCCGCCCCCCTGGTCGTGCAGCGCGGGGAGTCGGCAAGCCGGGACGCTCTCGTCCAGTCCCCGGAAGCTCCCGGGACTTTCACGGTCGCGGTCGTCAAGGACAACGCGCCAGGACTAATGTCCCCGGCCAGTCGCCGCGGTCACCATTCCCGGCAGCGACCGTTCGCGTGCTGGCCTCCGCGGGTCATCAACCGCGGCAGGCAAGATCATGAGGTGCCCCGGTTGCTCGACGTGGTACCCAGGTCCGATCTGAGGCTCGCCGGGGATGATTGAGCGGCCAGCAAGGACCATCGCGCGGCTGGCCAATGTCTCGTACCGCTACCCTGGCGCCACGCGTCCCGTCCTCACCTCGGTGGACTGGGAGATCCCGGATGGCGCGTTCGTCGTCGTCGCCGGCGCGTCTGGCAGCGGCAAGAGCACCCTGCTGCGGACCCTCAACGGTCTGGTGCCCCACTACTCCGGCGGGCGCTTCGGTGGGCGGGTCACGGTGGCCGGCCTGGATACCCGCCGCCATGGTCCTCGTGAGCTGGCGAGATCGGTGGGGTTCGTCTTCCAGGACCCGGAAGCGCAGCTCGTCACAACCCGGGTGGTAGACGAGATCGCGTTTGGCCCGGAACAGTTCGGGATGCCCACGCGGGCGCTACGGGTTCGGGTCGAGGAGGCGCTCGACCTGGTCGGGATCGCCCACTTGGGCGGCCGGGAGATCGCCACGCTCTCCGGGGGCGAGCGACAGCGCGTCGCCATCGCCGCCGCCATGGCGCTCGGTCCGCGTCTGCTCGTCCTCGATGAACCGACCAGCCAGCTGGACCCGTGGTCGACCGAGGAGGTGATCGCGGCGCTCGTCCGGCTCAATTCCGATCACGGGATCACGGTCGTCATCGCCGAGCATCGCCTGGACCAGCTGGCTGCCGGAGCCGACCGCTTGCGGATGGCGATCGAGGACGGACGCTGGCTGGAGGGTCCACCAACCTCGGTTGTGGCCGACGGGCGGGTGCCCGATCTGCTCCTGCCGTCCGTCGTGCGTCTCGGGCGGCGGCTGGGCTGGTCGCCGCTGCCACTGACGGTCAAGGCGGCCCGCGTCGCCGCTGCCGGCACACCGGTGAGGATCAGTGCCCCGCGAACCGCCACCGCCGACGGTCAGACGCTGATCTCGGCTCAGGGCCTGCGCCTGGAGCATCCGGTTCCGGGCGGTGCGCGGCCGGTCCTCGCTGATGTCAACCTGCGACTTCGTGAGGGCGAGATCGTGTCCCTTGTCGGGCGGAACGGGTCGGGAAAGTCGACGCTGCTCCGTGCCCTCGCCGGCCTGCATCGTCCCTCCGCGGGGAGCATTCGCTGGCCTGGCGATGCCACCCGGCCCCTGGACGGGATCGTCGGTTACCTGCCCCAGGACCCGTCGGCGTTGTTGTTCAACGAGCGGGTCGAGGACGAGCTGGCAATCGGGCGGTCCGCCGCCGAACGGGCCGGACGACCTGAGCCGTCGTGTGAGGCATTGCTGGCGTGGCTCGGACTGGCCGATCTCGCCGACCGGCACCCGCGCGATCTGAGCTCGGGGCAACGGCAGCGGGTCGCGATCGCCGCGGTCCTGGCCGCCGCGCCGTCCGTCGTCCTGCTCGACGAGCCAACGCGCGGAATGGACGGCGTCCGGAAGGCTGAGTTGATCGCCCTGCTCCGGGAGCTGGCCGGCACCGGTCTCGCCATCGTTGTGGCGACCCATGACATGGAACTCGCTGCTGCCGTGGCCCATCGGGTCGTGATGCTGGGTGGGGGAGAAGTGATCGCGGATGGGCATCCGCGATCGGTACTCGGCTCGGCGCTGGGTTACAGCCCCCAGGTGAGCCGGGTCCTCGGGCCGGACGTCCTCAGCGTCGAGGACGTCGAACGAGGCTGAGGGGACCTGAGTCGTCGGGCAGGAACGTTCGACCGATGGGACCTAGGAGGGAGTCTCGTCGGTTTCGTCAACAGCCTGGTCGGCTCTTGCTCCGAGCGCTGGCAGGACGACTGCGTCGATATACCGGTACATGTACTCCGCATCCGGATCACACTGTTCGGCCATCGGGCGGGCCAGTGCGGCCCCAGCCATCATGTGCTGAAGGAACTCGGCGGCGTCCGATCGGTTCGGCATCTCGCCGCGCTCGATCGCCCGGCCGAGCATCTGGTTGAGCAGCTGGCGCCCCGGTCCCGCGACCTCGGCCTCGATCGCCCGGGCGAGCTCCGGGTGTCGCCGGCCGGCCTCCGAGAGGCTGCAGATCAGGTCCATCCGCGCGTTGCTGCCCGAGTACCGGCGGGCGATCTCCCGCAGGTCGCCACGCAGGCTGCCGGTATCGATGTTGGCCACGGTGGTGTATTTCAGGTGCCGCATCGCTGCGGCGACGAGCACTTCCTTGGATCCCCACTGCCGATAAAGGGTCGCCTTGCTGGACTTCGTCGCCGTGGCGATCTGGTCCATCGTCAGGTTGTCGTAGCCCTCGGCCGCGACCAGTTCCAGGATGCAGTCATGGATCTCCGCCTCGCGCTCTGGCGAGAGGCGGGACCGGCGGGCGAGAGGTTCGGTTGTCAGCCCACTGGTCATCATGTGAGTCCCTGACGCTTCGTCGCGTCGATGGTCGCGAGGGGCGAAAGAACGGGGAACCGATAATCCTTCGTTATTGTGCCATACCGCGGCGGTCGGAAGTGCCGCTCCGGGGCAGCGAAGCCGGGCCGCCACGCTACCGTGGCGGCCCGGCACTTCGCCGTCCGGATCAGGCCATGTGGACCGGCTGCGACCCCTCGACCGGCGGCTGGGGACGCCCGGAGCGGAGGATCAGGGCGGTGAGAATGGCCCCGACCAGGAACAGGCCGGCCGACCACCAGTAGGCCGCGGAGTAGCTCTCGATCGACGCCTGGGCGATGGCCTCGGGGGTCGCCGCCCGGGTCGCGAGGTAGTCGGTGGCGGCCGTCGCGGCGATGGTGCTGAGCAGGGCCGTTCCGATCGAGCCACCGACCTGCTGGACAGTGTTCAGGAAGGCCGAACCAGCTCCGGCGTCGTCCGGGTCGACTCCGAGCGTGCCGACGCTCGTCGCCGTCGCGAAGATCAGGCCCATACCAACGCCCATCACCAGCAGCGCCGGGAGGATGTCGACGGCGTAGGTACTACCCAGGTCCATCCGCGTCAGGTAGAGCAGCCCGAGGGCAGCCATCACCATGCCAGCCGGGATGAGCGGCCGGGCACCGACCCGGTAGACGAGGACGATCGAGGCCAGCGTGGCCGAGGTCATGATCGCGCCGACCATCGGCAGGAACGCGAGACCCGTCCGGATCGGCGAGTAGCCGAGGCTCATCTGGAGGTAGTAGGTCAGGAACAGGAAGACACCGAACATGCCCGCGCCGGAGACCAGCAGGGCCAGCATGGAGCCGCCGCGGTTGCGATCCAGGATGATTCGCAGCGGGAGCAGCGGGGTCGTCGCCCGCGTCTGCCACCAGGCGAAGGCTGCGACGAGGATCGTGCCGAGCGCCAGCGAGACGATGGTGATCGGGCTGGTCCATTCGCGGGTTTCGGCCGACGAAAAGCCGTAGACGATGCCGAACAGACCGAGGGTGACGAGCGCGGTGCCGACGAGGTCGAGCGGAATCCGGTGGCTGGGTCGGATGTTCCGCATCGTCAGCGAGATGCCGACGATGGCGGCGGTCGCGAAGATGACGTTGACGTAGAGCGTCCAGCGCCAGTCGAGGTACTCGGTCAGGATGCCGCCCAGCAGCAGGCCGACACCCGCGCCGGCGCCGGAGATCGCACCGAAGACCGCGAAGGCACGGCCGCGTTCCTGTGGGTCGGTGAAGGTCGTGGTGACGATCGAGAGCGCGGCCGGGGCGAGCAGGGCGCCGAACAGACCCTGGAGCGCGCGGGCGAAGACGAGGGTCTCGAAGTTGGGGGCGGCGCCACCGATGACTGACGCGCCGGCGAACCCGGCGAGACCAATGAGGAAGATGTTTTTCCGACCGAACATGTCGCCGAGCCGTCCACCGAGCAGCAGCAGCGAGCCGAAGGCCAGCGCGTAGGCGGTGATGATCCACTGGCGCTGATCGTTGGAGAAGCCCAGTGCGGCCTGAGCCGACGGGAGCGCGATGTTCACGATGGTGGCGTCGAGGACGACCATCAGCTGGGAGATACTCACCAGGGCCAGGATCAGCCAGCGACTCGAGGGCGACGCCTCGACCGCTGGCGGATCCAGCGCTATGGCTGCGGCAGGCAGCGCCGTGGTATTTGACATCGTTCTTCCTCCGGGTGCCGCGCATGGGTCGGCCGTGGTGGCGGGCGTGACGGGACGCTGGCCCGGGACGCAGGGCCATCGGACGATGCTTTGGCTCGAACCACTCATCACGCATTGACAAAACGAAACAGTATCGTTTCGATGAACAGGCTATCACCCGCTGTATCGAAACGCAAGTGTTTCGATAGGACGAAACCGGCAGGCGATTGAGAAGGGGCCAAGGCGTCATGACAGGTCCGGGACACCGTGTGATCGCCGCGACGCGGAACCGGGAGAAGCTCCGGCTCATGGGCTCGCTGCTGCCGCCCGGATACGTGCTGGAATCGCTGCCTGCCGGGATTGACGTCGATGAGCCTTATCCGGTTCAGGGAGCGGACGGTGAGGCGCTCACCCGGATCGCCGTGGCCAAGGCCGTCGCGGCGTCGCGCCTTGCCGGTGGAGAGATGTCCATCGCGACCGACGGAGGCCTGCTGTTCCCCGGTCTGGCCGGCTGGGAACCGGCCCTGACGCGCCGCTTCGCGGGTGCAGATGCCTCGAATACCGATCGGGCTGTCGCGCTACTGGAACGGGCTTCCGGGCTGGAGGGGAACGAGCGTCGCGTCGCATGGCGGGAAGCTGTCGCGGTGGCCGAACGCGGGCGTGTGGTGCTGTCCGTCACGGCGGAGTCCGAACCCGGCTGGCTTGCGACCACCCTGCCCGGGGAGGACATCGCCGGCGACGGGTTCTGGGTGCCGTGCCTCTGGCTCGATGCGCCGGGAGGGCTCATCCACCCTGGAGGTGGACAGGGACACTGGGCTCGCCTCGCGGCGATCGTCCAGCCCTTTGTCCACGGCCTGCTGTGCGGCGAGGGGCGTGACGCTAGGGGAGCCTGACGCGTACTGATGCCGTCTCCGGAACATCGCCGGATCGGTCGTCACCATTGCCGGACGCCGTATAGGTGGACGAAGCTTCGGCGACGGACCGCTCGATGACGGCCAGCCCGTCACGCGCCAGCCCGCCGACGACCGTCTCGATCCACGGGAGGTCGTCGGGCCCGAAGCCAGGCCGGACCGCCGCGCCGATCTCGGCGAGGGCCAGTCCGGTCGCCGGCGCCGCCCGGAGCAGGTCGATCACCCGTCCCCGGTAGAATCGGTTGGACCCCTCGAACGGCGCCTCCGCCTTCTTACGGGTGCCTCGCGGGACACTCGCCAGTGCGCCGAGGATTGCCGGGTACGAGGCACAGTGCGCCTGGAGCGGACAGATCAGGCAGGCGGGTTTCCGGGCGGTGCATTGCAGGGCGCCGAACTCGATCAGTGCCTGGTTCCACTCCCAGCCCCGTCCCTCGGGCACCATCTGCCGCGCCACCGGGATGACCTCACGGTCGTGCCGCAGCTGGTCCGGGACATCGGGCCCGAACGCCACCCGGTGCAGGACACGGCGCATGTTGGTGTCGATGAATGCGACGTCGCGCTCGAAGGCGAAGGCGGCGATCGCGCCGGAGGTGTACGGCCCGATGCCCGGCAGGGTCAGCAACTCGTCGACCGTATCGGGGAAGACACTGCCCCGCTCCTCGACGACGAACCGGGCCGTGCGCTGGAGGTTGACGGCCCGCCGGTTGTAGCCGAGGCCGGCCCAGGCGGTGATCACGTCAGCGGTCGGGGCGTAGGCCAGCGCCGTCACGTCCGGGAACTGCTCCAGCCAGCGCTCGAAGTAGGGGATGACACGATCGACCTGCGTCTGCTGGAGCATGACCTCGGAGACGAGGATCCGGTACGGGTCACGAGTCCTGCGCCAGGGAAGGTCGCGGGCGTTGGTCGCGAACCATCCGAGGAGCCCTGCCTGGACGGCTTCGGCGCGTTCATCGGAGAGCGGGGAGGCGAACTCGACGGGAACAGGTGTTCGTTTGGGCATGGCGGCAAGTATAGGTCCGGGTCCGTCGGGTGGGTATGGAGCGACCGACTCCGGAACTGTCCCGGAGGCGGTCGCTTCTTCACAGGTCAGTTGCCCGGTTCAGTCCTCGAGCGAGAACCAGACGGGATCGCTGTTGTACCCAGCGGTCAGATACATCACCAGCGAGTCAGCGTCCTCGCTTGCAATCGCCCAACACATGTTGAACTCGGCCGTCCCGCCCTCGAACAACTCGTTGACGGTGAAGAGAGGGTCGTCCGGGTAAACACCACAGGTGTTCGTGAAGTTGTCGTAGCTGGCGCTGCTGTCACCGACGCTCTGGTACTGGAGATCGAAGAGCGGGTTGCCAGTGTCCGAGCCGGTGTAGGTGACGGAGAGGCGAGCAATGAAGAACTGTTCGTCAGCAGACGGCGGTTCGTTGAACTGATTCTCGGCCGCGACAAGGTCGTTGGCGTTGGGCGTGACAGACAGGACCGTCACCTCATAGTCGCCGACCTCTGTTGTCTCACCGATCTCGGTGGGATTAGACCTGGAGTTCTCGTCGCCATCGTCGTTTGTATTGTCGTCTGTGCTCGCTTCTCGCTCGGGAGTCGCCGTAGGAGCGGGCTCCTCGGTCGCCTCAACTACAGGCGTTGCTCCCTCCTCCACAACAACCTCGATAGGGTTGCCGAGCGAGAACCAGACGGGATCGCTGTTGTACCCAGCGGTCAGATACATCACCAGCGAGTCAGCGTCCTCGCTTGCAATCGCCCAACACATGTTGAACTCGGCCGTCCCGCCCTCGAACAACTCGTTGACGGTGAAGAGAGGGTCGTCCGGGTAAACACCACAGGTGTTCGTGAAGTTGTCGTAGCTGGCGCTGCTGTCACCGACGCTCTGGTACTGGAGATCGAAGAGCGGGTTGCCAGTGTCCGAGCCGGTGTAGGTGACGGAGAGGCGAGCAATGAAGAACTGTTCGTCAGCAGACGGCGGTTCGTTGAACTGATTCTCGGCCGCGACAAGGTCGTTGGCGTTGGGCGTGACAGACAGGACCGTCACCTCATAGTCGCCGACCTCACCTGTGCGACCGACACCGAGAGGTGAATCGCGCGTCTCACCACTGCCCGTCTCCTCGACGACTTCAAGTTCCTCAAGTACCTCGAAGATTGCGGAGATAAGCTGACCGGCATTGGCAGAGCTATAGAGTTCGCCTCCACCCTCCTCAGCGATACCGCTTAGGATTGCCTGCTCTTCGGGGGTCGTCCCGAATCCAATGACGTTCGTAACGATACCTGCGTCAGAAGTTCGGAGTCTGCCTGCCGTCCCGACCGGATCGCCATCACACGTCTCGAGGCCATCAGTTACCATCAGGATGGCGTTTACAACATCGTCCGAAGCATCATCCTCAAAGTCACCTTCAGCCTGTTCCAGCGCATATCCAAGTGGAGTCCAGCCGACCGGCTGAACTGCATCAACCGCGCCTTGCAGTGCTTCAGCATCTACCCCCTGCATTGGAACAATCAAGTCGGAAGAGAGACAGCTTTCGGCACGACCAGCTTCAGTGTTATCGCCACCGTTGCCATAGACCCGAAACCCGACGTTAACTCCTTCTGTATCTGGAATCGAGCTAATGACCTGATTCAGAACCGTCCTTGCAGAGTCGATGCGCGCGATCCCTGTGTCCGTGGGCGCGGCCATAGAGCCTGACGAGTCAACGATAATCTGCAGATTGACTGTTTGGCCGCCGTCTTCCTGACCAGCGAGGGTTCGGCCCACGGTTAGTGGGAACAGACCTGCAATGGCGACAACCAAAGCAAGGAAGAGCCGTAACGAGATCATGGCACCTATCTCCAATTGTGGAACATTCTTGCGATCTCCTCCGTTTATGAGATCACCACGTCGTTCCGCGCTAGGTGATTCTATCCGACATAGTCCATCAACGGAATAGGGGGCAGTGACTAGCCATCGGCGCTCGCGAGCACGAAGATGATTCGGTCCAGCACAACGGCCATCAACTTGGCCGTCACCTACTCGGGGTGACGACGAAGTTGATGGCCGCAGTAACTCAATCAGTGAACGAATGTCCTGCGTGAATGTCCGCTTTATACTACGGGGCCGTTGGGGCGCTTGATTTCCATCACCTTGGGCGTGTCGCGGACGACCGAGACGAAGTGGTCGAAGAATGCGAGCGCCTCAGGGCCGGTCGGGACATCGCGCAGCTTGAGCTTCAGATACGCGCCCTGCCCATTGGGGAAGACAAACGTCGGCGTGCCGAAGACGCCATATTGCTCGATCGCGTCGGTGTAGTCCGTCCCGATCTGGGTGAGCGCATCCCGGTTGGCGCGGTCGGTCTCGAAGCGGTCCAGGTCGAGGCCAGCGCGGGTGGCGGCCTCGGTCAGCGTGGCCGGGTCGGCCAGCTCGTGCCCGTCGATGTGGCGCAGATTCAGCAGCGCCCAGACGAAGCCGTGATAGGCCTGCTCGCCCTGGGCCTTGGCAGCGAGCGCGGCGCGGAACGCCGGCAGCCCCCGGCTCTGGTAGTCCTCCGGCTGCTCCCAGAGCTTCCAGTCGTCCCCCGCCTTGCTGTTGACCTGCTCCAGCGGGAATGCCCTCCACGTGACCTTGAGCGGGTGGCCGAGCTGCTCCTCGACCTCCCGCAGCCACGTCGCGGCGGCGTTGACGAAGGGGCACTGGAAATCGAAGAAGACGTCGAACGTGAGGTCGCGGTAATCGGGTCGCTCGGACATCCGGTGGTGCTCCTGTCGCTATCGTGCAAGCCCAATGATGGGCAAAGCTTACCGACGGGAAGTGACTAACACAAGGGAACGCTAGACCGGAGCGGCCGCTACCATCTCGGCTTTGCGTGGTCCATCGAGCGGCAGCGCCGCCCAGGCGGAATCGACGGCGGCCATCAGCTCCCGGACCGTTCCGTCGTTGCGCAGGACCGTGTCGGCCCGGTCGATCTTCTCTTCAACCGGTGGCTGGGCGGCGACGCGGCGGGCGGCATCGTCCGGTGCGATCCGACGTCGGTCGACGAGCCGCCGGATCTGCGTTTCCGGATCGGCGACGACCAGCCAGACGGCATCGCAGGCGTCGGCGTGGCCGCTCTCGATCAGTTTGACGGCGTCCACCGCGAAGACCTCCGCGGTACTTACCTCGTACATCGCGTCGGTGGCTCGCCGGATCGTCGGGTGGGTGAGGGCGTCGAGCGCGGCGAGTTCGTCCGGATTGGCGAAGACGATCGCACCAAGCGCCTTGCGATCCAGGGTTCCGTCCGGAGCGACGACGCGGTCGCCCCAGCGGCCGACGACGGCCTGGAACAGGGGGGCACCCGGCTGGATCAGGCCGTGGTAGGTGACATCGGAATCGACGGTTTCGGCGCCCAGCTCCGCGAGGCGCCGCATGACCGTCGACTTGCCGGAGGCGATGCCGCCGGTGACACCGAGCCTGAAGGGTCGCCTGGTCGTCATCGTGTCATCCCTCCGTGGTGGTGTGCGATCCGGGTCAGGCGACCGGCTCCATCGCGGCGGTGGCGTCTTCCCACCTCGCGTAGGCGTCCTCGAGGTCGGACTGACTCCGTGCGTACTCCTGGGACAGGCGCTGGATCGCCTCGCCGTCGCCGTCAACCCCCGCGATAGCCATCGCCTCGCTCAGCTCGTTGAGCCGCGCTTCCAGCCGCGAGATGTCCTTCTCGGCTGCCGTCAGCTTGCGCTGCGCGTCGCGGGCGGACCGGTTGTCCAGCTTGCGGGCCTGCGCCTGTGGCGACGTCCCGGACACCACCGGAGTGTCGGACGCCGTCGCCTTGCCGTTGCCAGACCCGTTGGACCCTGCGGCCGTAAGCTGCGCGCTCGGGGCGGCAGGCGGCGCGTTGGTCTGCCCCGTGTTCGGCGCGTCGGTCAGCGTGCCGATGGCGCGCTGGTGATCGGTGTAATTGCCCAGGTAGGCCTTGACCCGGCCGTCCTGGATATCCCAGATCCGCGTCGCCACCCGGTCGATGAAATACCGGTCATGGGAGACGAACAGCAGCGTGCCGTCGAAGTCGCGCAGCATCTCCTCGAGCGTCTCGCGGGCGTGGATGTCCAGGTGGTTGGTCGGCTCGTCGAGGACGAGCAGGTTCGCCTGCTGGAGCAGCAGGACAGCCAGGGCCAGCCGCGATCGCTCGCCGCCGGACAGCGACCCGACCCGCTTGTAGACATCGTCGTTGGAGAACAGGAACCGGCCCAGGTAGGTCCGGGCCGCCTCCTCGCTCATCGGTTGCGCGTTGAGGATGACCGACAGCGGGGTGCCATCGTGGTGCAGCTGCTCGTGGGTCTGGGCGTAGTAGCCGATCCGGACGTTGGCCCCGATCTGGATCCGGCCCTTGAGCGCGGGAAGGATCCCGACCAGCGTGCGGAGGAGGGTGGTCTTGCCGGACCCGTTCGGGCCAATCAGTCCGATCCGGTCACCACGCTCGACGAGGAGCTCGCCGGTCCGGACGAGCACCTTCTGCGGCGCGTCCTCGTCGATGGTCGCCGCTTGTCCGTTGGCCACTGCCACCTGCGGCCGGTCGCCCGGGTCGCGCGTCGTGCCCAGCATCCGGTCGAGAGCAGTCGGTGCGTCACCGGAGCTGACGCCGGGATCGATGACGCCCTCCTCCAGGTCGGTCCCGGCATACCCGGCCGTGACCCGGTCGATGGTCATGACGTTCTGGCCGCTCCGGATCCCGACCGGGATCTTGAGGGTGATCGTGTCGTTCTCGCGTGGCCGGGCGATCCGCTCCAGCCGGTCCAGCCGCGTCTGGCGCCCGCGGGCCTCGCGACTGCGCTGGCCGGCCTTGTACTTCCGGATGAATTCCTCGGTCCGGGCGATGAACTCCTGCTGCTCCTCGAACTCGATGAGCCGCCGGGCCATCCGCTCCTTCTTCAGTTCGACGTACCGCTGATAGGGAGCCGGGTAGTCCTCGAGCACACCAAACGACAGGTCGAGCGTCCGGGTGGTGACGCGGTCGAGGAAGTAGCGGTCGTGGGAGACGATCAGGCAGGCGCCGCCCCAGCGGGCGAGAAAGCCTTCCAGCCAGGCCAGCATCTCCAGGTCGAGATGGTTGGTCGGCTCGTCGAGCAGCAGGAGATCCGGCGACGCCAGCAGCGCCTTGGCGAGCGCGACGCGGGTCTTTTGCCCGCCGGACAGGAGGCTGACGCGCTCGTCGAACTGGTCGGGACGGAAGCCGAGGCCGAGCAGGACCTCGTCGGTGCGGAACTCGACGTCATACCCGTTGCCGGACTCGAACCGCTCCTGGAGCCGGTCGTACTCGGCCATGAGGGTGTCCAGCGCGTCGTCGCCGGCCGAGCCCATCTCGGCCTCGATCTCCCGCATTCGGTCACCCGCCCGCAGAACATCCGCGAAGGCCTCACGTGCCTCCTCGCGAACCGTGCGGTCGCTGTCGAACCGGGCCTCCTGGGCGAGATAGGTGATGCGCAGTCCCGGCAGGGGCGTGATCGTGCCGCCGGACGACTCCTCGACTCCGGCGATGATGCGGAGGATCGTGCTCTTCCCGGCGCCGTTCACGCCGACGAGCGCGACGTGCTGCTTCTCGGCGACCTGGAACGTGATGTCCTTGAAGACGTCGAAGGCGCCATAGCTCTTGGCGAGCTTGTCGACCGTCAGGATGGGGATGTTGGCCATGTGCGGGTTCTCCACGTCGCGTCGCGTCGGTGTTCCCGTGGCCGTCGGGCGGACGACCGGGCGGGAACGATGATCAGATCGGTACCGGCGTGGCGCTACATGGTCCTCGTGCCTCGTACGATCGTCGTTCCGGTGCGCCCGGCTGATGGGGCGCACACGTGCTGATCCGGATGACGCCCGGATTCGGCCCGGATCAGCGGACAGTATACTGACCCCTTCACGCTCCCTCCGTTCCCGCCCGGCTCGCCCGGGAAGCAGATCCGTGCCCGAGGAGGTCGTCGATGCTCTGGCCCGACACGTTCCACCGCGATGATCAGGGCGTGATGCAGCTTGGTGGCGTCTCGCTGCCCGACCTTGCGGCCGACTTCGGCACACCGCTCTACGTCTATGACGAAGCGACCCTGCGGTCGCAGGCCAGGCGGGTACGGGAGGCGTTCGCGGCCGTCTACCCTGACAGCCGGGTCGTCTATGCCGGCAAGGCGCTCCTGTCGCCTGGCATCGTTGCCGTCCTGCATGACGAGAGGCTCGGGCTCGACGTCGTTTCCGGTGGCGAGCTCTACGCCGGGCTTGCCGCCGGGGTGCCGGCCAGTGAGATCACCTTCCACGGCAACAACAAGAGCGTCGCTGAGTTGCAGGAGGCAGTCGAGGCCGGGGTCGGACTGGTCATCGTCGACAACCTGGGGGAGATCGACCTGCTGTCTTCCGTCGCGACGAATGCCGGGAAAAACGTCGATTGCCTGCTCCGCCTGAACCCGGGTATCGACACGCATACTCATGACAAGATCCGGACCGGCCACCTGGATTCCAAGTTCGGCCTGCCCATCTCAACCGGTGACGCCGAGCGCGCAGTCGCCGCCATGCAGGCCGCACCGGGGCTGCGGCTGCGCGGCTACCACGCCCATATCGGTTCACAGTTGTTCGAGCCGGACGCCTACGCGATGGCGGTCGACGCGCTGCTTGGCTTCGGGGCCGCGATGCGTGGGAAGTACGGGGTCGAGCTGGAAATCGTCAGCCCCGGGGGCGGCTTCGGGATCGCCTACGAGCCGGACCAGGTTGCCGCAACCGTCGAGGATTGGGCAGCGGAAGTGGCGAGGACCATCAGGGAGGCGTGCGCGCGGCACGGGCTGGCTGAGCCGGCGCTCGTGGTGGAACCGGGCCGTTCGATGGTCGGACGGGCGGGCGTCGCCGTCTACTCCGCCGGCGAGACAAAGGTCATCCCCGGAGTCCGTACCTTCCTCTCCGTCGATGGGGGGATGGCCGACAATATCCGGCCGACCCTCTATGGCGCCCGGTACCACATCGAGCTGGCCGGTCGGCCGATGCCCGGGGACGGACTGTCGCCGGTGACGGTCGCCGGCAAGTACTGCGAGTCCGGCGACATCCTGATCGAGGGGGCGATGCTCCCGCCAGTCGAGCGGGGCGAGTTGCTGGCGGTCCCGGCGGCCGGCGCCTACTGCATGGCGATGGCCAGCAACTACAACATGGCGACACGCCCGGCGATCGTCCTGGTCAATGGCGGCTTGGCGCGGCTGGTCCGTCGCCGCGAGACCTACGCCGACCTGCTCTCGGCCGAGATCCTGCCGCCGGCGCGGGTACCCTCGTCGATCAGCTAGGCGACGGGTGGGGCAGACCGCACGCACGTTGCAGCGTTCGGGCGCCCGTAGTAGCGTACACAGACCCTCAAACCGATCTGCCATCCGCCTTTCACCCGTCCCCGCCGTATCCGGTCGATCAGTCGCTTTCCGGATCTCGATCCAAGACCCGACCCTTCCCGACGACCGGGCGACCGTCCGCCGCAGCCGCGGCCCGGAAGACCACCCCAGGGACCAGATGCCGCGAGAACGCAGACAGCCCCGCCCGGACCAGACCCGGACGCCCGCCGACGCTGATGCCGTTGCCGGCGATGCGTCCGATGAGACGTCCCCGGAGGAGTTCACGGACGTCGAGCTCGACGAGCTGGTCGATACCCCGATCGATCGGGACAACGGCGACCTGCCGTCCGACGTGCTGAACGAGAGTCTCGTCATCGCGACGCCGCGTGACGATCTCGACTCGGCGGTCGAAGGGATCGAGACGGTCGATCTCCTGGTCATCCCGCCGAGTGACACCCGTCCGACGCGCGATGAGGACGCGCTCGAGACGTTCCGGGCAACCGACGACGCGATCCAGCAGTCGATCGAAGATCCGGTCCGGATGTATCTCCGGGAGATCGGTCGGGTCCCCCTGCTCACCGCGAAGCAGGAAGTCGAACTGTCGATGGCGATGGAGCGCGGGCTCTACATCAGCCAGGTACGACAGGTCGTGCGGCAGCGGGACGGGGCCGACGGCGATGGAGTCACGGTCACGCTGGAGATCTACCGGGCGTTCCGGGACGGCTGGCCCCACGTCGATGCCATGTCGGCGGCGTCAGGTGACGCCGTCGCGGGCGCTCCGCGCTCCGAGGTGCTCCGCTCCGTCCTGCCGCTGACCCGGTTCGCCGAGGGGCTGCCAGCATCGGTCGCGGCCGGGCTGGGACTGAGCCGGGAGCAGTTCGAGGAATCGCTCCGGCTACGGCAGGTCGAATGGGATCTCCTGCCAGCAGCCATCCAGGACCGGCTGGAAGTCGTCTCGGATGGCTGGCTGGATGAGGACACGGTCCGCCGTCTGTGCGAGCGCAGCAGCCGCCAGATCCAGCGCGGCTTCGACCAGCGCATCGTCGACGGGACGCAGGCCAAAGTGGCACTTACCGAGGCCAACCTGCGGCTGGTTGTCTCCGTGGCGAAGAAGTACGTCGGGCGCGGCATGACGATGCTCGACCTGGTCCAGGAGGGCAACCTGGGCCTGATCCGCGCGGTCGAGAAGTTCCAGCATCACAAAGGCTTCCGGTTCAGTACCTATGCGACGTGGTGGATCCGTCAGGCGATCAGCCGGGCCATCGCCGACCAAGCCCGAACAATCCGGATCCCCGTCCATATGGTCGAGACCATTAACCGGGTTGTTCGGACCTCGCGCCGTCTGCACCAGGAACTAGGCCGTGAGCCAACTTCCGAGGAAATCGGCGCCGCGATGGAGATGACGCCGGAGCGGGTCCGCGAGGTCCTGAAGATCAGCCAGGAGCCGGTCTCGCTCGGGATGCCCGTCGGTGATGAGGACGATTCGTCGCTCGGTGACTTCATCGAGGACCACAGCGCCATCGCGCCGCCTGATGCTGCCGCGAACGCGCTACTGTCTGAGCAGATGGCCCATGTCCTGGAGGAGTTGTCCGAGCGGGAGCGCCAGGTCATCGTGATGCGCTTCGGGCTGGATGACGGCCGTTCCAAGACGCTGGAGGAGGTCGGTCGGGAGTTCAGCGTCACGCGGGAACGCATCCGGCAGATCGAGGCCAAGGCGCTCCGGAAACTTCGCCAGCCGCAGCGTCGCCAGCGCCTCGAGGACTATCTCGACTAGGTCCGGGTCCGCCGCGCCAGCGTCCTGAGCACGACCCCGAGGTCGTGAACTCCGGCGCGCATCTCATCCGTCCCGGCGGCGGCGTATCCCAGGAGCAGGGCTGGCGGGACGGGCGTCGCCACCGCGTAGGTGGAGAGGGCTGGGGCGGCGACGCGCAGGGGAGGGGCGGCGAGCCGGCTGACCTCTTCGGCGTTTGTCCCTGACGGAAGCAGCCCGAGAAGATGCATCCCCGCCGCCGCCGGCCGGACGTCGATCAATCCGGGCAACTGGCGGTTCACCTCGCTGATGAAGGCGGCCTGTCGTTCGGCGTAGAGCATCCGGGTCCGGCGGACATGACGCTCGAACCCACCTTCCATGATCAGATCGGCGAGCGCCGCCTGCTCCAGTGCCGGTGCGCCACGATCCTCCTGCGCGCGGGCGGCGGCGAACGAGTCGGAGAATTGCGGTGGAACGACGAGGTATCCGATCTGTAAACCCGGTGCAAGGACCTTGCTGAACGTCCCGACGTAGATGACGCGGTCATCGCTATCCAGTCCCTGGAGTGCGGGGAGCGGCCGACCGGCGTAGCGGAACTCTCCGTCGTAGTCATCCTCGAGGATCCAGGCACCAGCCATCCGTGCCCAGTCGAGCAGCGCCAGTCGCCGCTCGATACCCATCGTTGCGCCGGTCGGGAACTGGTGAGACGGTGTCGTGTAGACGAGGCGGACCCCGGACGCTTCGTGGAGCCGGGTTACCACCAGACCGCCCGCATCGACGGGAACTGGTAGCACCGACGCCCCGGCCCCGGCGAACGCCTCGCGGGCTGGTGGATAGCCCGGATCTTCGATGGCGGCGATATCGTCCGGATCGAGAAGCAGGCGGGCGCAGAGATTTAGGGCCGCCTGCGACCCACCGACCACGATTACTCGGTCGGCGTCGCAGCGGACGCCGCGGGTCGTCGCGAGGTATCCGGCGATCGCTTCCTGCAGGGGACGGTAGCCGGCGGGATCGCCATAGCCCAGCAGTTCGCGGTCTGCCCGCTGGGTATGCCGCCGGATCAACCGGCTCCAGCTCGCCGCGGGGAATGACTCGGGAGCGGCGATGCCGGGCCAGAACGCGCGTGGGAAGTCCGATCGGCGACGGGAGAGAGCCGGCCCGGTCATGAGCCGACCGCGTCGGGAAAGCGTGAGTGCGTGGGTGCCAGGACCAGCCGAACGCCCTGTACCCGACGTGACGAGGTGGTCCGGTACTGTCGACGCGACGAACGTCCCCGCCCCGACGCGCGCTTCGAGAAAGCCCTCGGCGACGAGCTGCTCCACCGCCAGGGTGACGGTGTTCCGTGAGATGCCCAGATCGGTTGCCAGGCGGCGGGAGGCCGGGATACGCACTCCACCGCGCAGTTGCCCGGTGAGGATGGCCGATCGCAGGCCGTCGTAGAGCTGCTCCTGCAACGACCGGGCACTGGCGCGGTCAATCGGCGGCAGGCTGATCGGCAGGTCGGCTCGCCCACGGCCCCCGGTCACTCCCTCCTCGATTGGCACTATCGCTGTCCTTCGTATTGGCCCTTCTCATGAGTCCGCATCGCCTCCAGCATAGACGACAGGTGAAACCGGAGCGAGGGCCGCACGCCCCTCCCCGGCACCTCGAAACCGCGGCGTATCGGCTCGGAGCCCCGGTCACCCTCGACCGACGGCGACGTCGTGTTGTCCCCATTGGAGATGGACCCGCAGATGTTCCAGCCACCATTCACATCGGAAATGAGCAGAGTTATCCATGAGCGCGCGATCGAGGAAGCGCGGCGCCGCCGGGATCCCCGGCAGAGGAACGGTCGTCCTGCTCGCGGCCCGCGAATGAGTGCCGGCCTGATGCTGATCCGGGTCGGCGAGCGGATCCTCGGTCAGTCTGAGGTTGGCCATGCCGGCGCTCCGTGTCCGGTCGTACCGACTGGGAGTTCCGCTTCAGGACGGACAGCAGGCACCTGCTGACGGGGACGGGGACGGATTGACGTGTCATAAATCGTCGCTGGACCCCGAAATGCGGTAGAATATTCCGTTCTCGCGCCCCCGCCGCGCGCCCCGGACGGGGCCAGGCCGGGCGGGCGCACGTGTGGGGTCATCAATGGTTCTCGTCGACAGAGCAAAGATCTACGTCAAGGGTGGCGACGGCGGAAACGGCAGCGCCTCGTTCCTCCGGGAGAAGTACGTCACCAAGGGTGGTCCGGACGGAGGCGACGGCGGGCGCGGCGGCGACGTCCGCCTGCGGGTGAAGTCCAACGTCACGTCGTTGCTCCCGTTCCAGTACGCCGTCCATTTCAAGGCCGAGCCGGGTGGGCACGGCGCCAAGCGCAACATGACCGGGAAGTCGGGCAAGACGCTCTACGTCGACGTCCCGGCTGGTACCGTCGTCTGGGACGACGAGACCGGTGAGCAGATCGCCGACCTGACCGAGGACGGGCAGGAGTTCGTGGTTGCCCGTGGCGGCAAGGGCGGGCTCGGTAATACCCACTTCAAGTCTTCTGTCCGTCGCTCGCCGCGGATCGCGGAGCTGGGCGAGCCGGCCGAGGAGAAGTGGATCCGGCTAGAGCTGCGCCTGATCGCCGATGTCGGCCTGGTCGGCCTGCCGAATGCCGGCAAGTCGACCACGCTGACGGCCGCGACAGCTGCCCGTCCCAAGGTCGCCGACTATCCGTTCACGACGCTGGAGCCGAACCTCGGCGTGGTCGAGATCGGTGGCAAGTACGGCACGACCTTCCTGATGGCCGATATCCCAGGCCTCATCGAGGGTGCGGCGGACGGGGCCGGGCTGGGCCATGAATTCCTCCGCCACGTCCAGCGGACGAAGGTGCTGATTCACGTCCTTGATGCCGCCGGAGGGCTTGAGGGGCGTGACCCCCTCGAGGACTTCGAGACGATCAACGCCGAGCTGGAGCTCTACGACGAGAAGATGCGCGCCAAGCCGATGCTCGTCGCGCTGAACAAGATCGATCTCGTCGAGGCGCGGGAGAACCTGCCGCGCCTCCGCAAGGCACTCGAGGGCCGCTACCCGGACCTCTTCGAGATTTCCGCGGCGACCGGTGAGGGCATCAACGACCTGGTTATTGCCGCCAATCGCCGCCTCCAGGAAGTTCAGGAGCGCGAGCGGGAGGAAGCGGCCAAGGCTCCGCCGGCCGAAGCCCGGGTCTACACCATCGGCAACGTCTCCGAGCGCGCATGGCAGGCGACCCGGCGGTCCGCGCATCACTTCGAAGTGGTCGGCATTGGCATCGAGCGCTTCACCAAGATGACCAACTTCGGTGTTGCCGACTCGATCGAGCGATTCCAGCGAGTGCTCAAGAGCAGCGGCATCACCGCCGAGCTGCACCGCCTTGGGATCTCCGATGGGGACACGGTGCACATCGCCAACGTCCAGCTCACGTGGGGCGAGCCCGACCCCGAATTGCCGAGCAGCGTCCGCATGACCCGCCGGCAGCGGATGCTGGCGCGGACTGGCGGCGACCGCTCCGAAGATGACATCGCACCGGAGCTGGAGGACGACTTCGGCCCGGACGAGTAGGGCGAGACGCCATTCACCAAACGAGAAGCTTCGAGACCCCCTGCCGTAGCCGGCAGGGGGTCTTGCGTTTCTGGAACCCTCCTTCAATAGGTACTTGACGGTTCCGAAACTGATAAGTACCATATCGCGCAGGAGGAATATCTCTTGAACGAAGAGGGACAGGATGCGAGGGACGCGACGCCGGTCAGGTCACGTGGGGGCCGCAAGCGCGATCCGACGCGTGACGACGACATCCTCGACGCCACGCTTGATGTGCTGGCGGAGGTTGGCTATGCCGGACTGACGACAGATCTCGTCGCGGCGCGGGCGCAGGCGGGCAAGGCGACGATGTACCGTCGCTGGCACACGAAGGACGATCTCATCCTCGACGCCGTTCGCAAGATGAAGCGGGACTTCACGCTCCCGGACAGGTTGCCGGACACCGGGACATTGCGCGGAGACCTGGTCGGCCTGATCCGCGACGAGAACCTGATCGATGGCGACCGAACGCTTGGTGTCATGGCCGCGATGACAGAGGTCGTTGCACGGCACCCCGGGATCGCCGACACGGTCCATGACATCGTCCATTGTCCGTGGGCCGCCGTTCAGGAGGCGGTGATGCGCCGGGCGAGGGATCGCGGCGAGATCCCGCCATCCGCCAGGGTGGAGACGGTCTCGCAGGTCATGGCATCGATGGCCGCATACCGGGTAATGATCCAGCGGCGGGTCGTCGATCGACCCTTTCTGGAAGGACTGATCGACGACGTGATCCTGCCGGCACTGCATGCCGACCGATAGGCGGCTCCGGTTTCGGTCACGGTCAGGAGGATCCTGACCGACACCGGAGCCGCCTATCGGCTCTCAGCTCCCACTTCCCTGACAATTCGCGGTCGAGCCAGCGGGCGTCGCGTACTCCCGGTGGGGTGGCCATGCCCGAAAAGAGACAGATCCCATGAGCGTGACCGTCACTCCTCACCTGAACTTCCGTGGCGACGCCCGGGCGGCGCTCGAGTTCTACCAGTCGGTTGTCGGTGGCGAGATCGCCATCATCACCTACGAGCAGATGGGCACGGTCCAGGATGCGGACGAGGCCAACCAGGTCGTCTGGGGACAGGTGACCGGCGCCAACGGCTACCGGGTCATGGCCTATGACGTTCCCGGGAGCCAGCCCTTCGAGCGGGGCACCCAGTCCTTCTTCGTCTCCCTGCGCGGCACGGACGCCGACGAGATCGCGGCGCTCTGGTCCAGGCTTGCCGACGGGGCGAACGTGATCGTGACGCTGGCCCCATCGCAGTGGGCGCCGCTGTACGGCATGCTCATCGACCGGTTCGGTGTCACGTGGGTCCTCGACGTCGAGGTGCAGTGGTCGCCGTCCTGATCCTGCTGGGCCTGGACGGATCATTTATGCCGATAGCGATCGCTACGCAATCGCGCTGAAGGGCGAAGGACCCGCTTGCCCGCTTTTTGTCTAGCTTCTCGTCACGGTTCCGTCGGCGGGGTCCGATTGCTGGACCGTAAAGGCGGTGAGCAGATAGGCGACGAGACGGGGCAGGAACCCCCGCCCCGTCTCGTCCCTGATGTATGGATGCTGACCAGGAACTTCAGCTAGTCGCCAATAACCTTCCCGGCGTAGACACCGCGATACCCGGCAGGGAGCAGCTCGGCGACCTTGCGCATCATCAGGTCGGTAGCACCCTCACTGGTCAGGCGTTCGCCGTCGATGACGCGGGGAATAGTGAAGGGCTCACCGATCGTGACCCGGGACGCTCGGCGGAAGCGTCGCTTCGGGGCCTTGCTACCGTTGAACGGCAGGTGCTCGGTACCGGTCACGGCGACGGGGAGGACCGGCGCGCCGGAGCGCAGGGCGATCAGGGCGGCTCCGGCCAGCGGCCGAGTCATCGCCGCGGTCGTCGACCGCGTACCTTCCGGGAAGATGCCGAAGGCGATCCCCTGGCGCAAGGTCTCCTCGGCCCGCCGGATGGACTTGCGGTCGGCCCGGCCCCGCTCGACCGGGAACGTGCCACCGAAGCGGATGATCCGGCCCAGGACCGGGACCTTGAACAGCTCGGCCTTGGCCATGTAGTGGACCGGCCGCGGGATGGCGACGGCCACGACCAGCGGGTCGAGGTTGTGGAGGTGATTGGCGACGACGATCAGGGGACCGTTCCTGGGGACGTTCCGGATTCCCTCCACCCGGTAGCCCGTCAGCAGGCGGAGTAACCCGAACAGGATCCAGCGGGTGAGGTGGAAGTACCAGCTCCGCAGCGTGTTCTGCCGCAGGTCGCCGAACTCGGACGGACCCGTGGACGTGCCAATCATCGGCCGGCCCGGGTGGCGGGAAGACTGACGCCGAGCTGCTCCCACTGGCGCCGGACGACGTCATCGACCAAGGCGACGACCGTTTCGATCGAGTGGCCATCCGTGTCGATCGCGATCGCGTCCTCAGCTGCCCGGAGTGGGGACGCCTCGCGGCTGCGATCCAGCTCGTCGCGCCGGATCAGGTCGGCGGTCAGCTGGTCGAGGTCCGCTTCGACCCCGCGATCGAGCAGTTCCTGGTGGCGGCGGCGAGCGCGCTCGGCGGCGGAGGCGTTAAGGAAGATCTTCGTGCCGGCGTCCGGCACTACCGTCGTCCCGATATCGCGCCCGACCATGACGATCGGCCCGCGATCAGAGGCGATTCGGCGCTGGACCGGCAGTAACGCGGAACGAACGGCACCGTGTGCCGCGACGGCTGACACGGAGCGATCGACGGCCGCGTCCCGGATGGCCCAGGTCACGTCCTCGTCGTCGATCAGGACGTCGTAGGGGCGTCCGTCCGCGACCGAGGCCGGCCGGATGTCGATGTGGTGCTCCGCTGCCAGACGGGCGAGCGCGGCCTCGTCGTCCAGCCCGGTCCCGGTCGCCAGGGCACGACACGTTACGGCGCGATACAGGACGCCCGTGTCGAAGAGGATGGCACCGAGTCCGGAAGCGACCGCGTTGGCGACGGTCGACTTGCCGGCCGCCGCCGGACCATCGATGGCGATGACGAGACGGTGATCTCCCGCTTGCCCGCCTTGCTGTGCGCGATCAGCGCCGTCGACCACGACTGCCTCCCCTGGACTTCTTGATGTCCCGCGTCTTCTTCATCGTCGTGTTGATCGGCGCGGCGGCAGGCTTCGGCTTGCGACCACGGTGGCTGTGCGGGTGCGGAGACCGGCGCTTGATGCGCTTGGGTGTCGCATCCGGGTCGTCAGTCACGCGATGCCGCGATCGCCGGCCAACCGTATCCAGGTCCACGGCTCGCGTCTGACCGGTGGTGTCACGGCGACCGGCATCCCCGCGCTGGCCATCCCGGGGCGGGCTGCCCGGACGTTGCCGCTCTCCCGGTCCACCCGGACGGAGCTGCATCGGTTGCACGGGCCGCTCCTCGTCCTCGCCTGCCGCCGGGCGGAAGGGGCGGTACTCGCGGGTCACGCCGTCTGTCCGGCGTCCACCGACCATCTCGAACCGGCCGGAGCCAACTTCGACCCGTGGCGAGCCGGACGGTGCTGCCGTCGGGCCTGCCGTTGCTGGTCGGGTCACCGTCCGGCTCGGTGCATCCTGTCGCTCGCGCTGCAGGGGACGGACACGGCGCGGAGCTGGCCCGGTGGTGCTGGTCGGTCGATTCTCGTCGCCTCCCGAGGCGGGGCGTTCAGGTCGGGTCCGCGGGGGAGCGGCCGGGCGCCGGGCGGTGTCATCCCGGCGAGGACCGGCAGCGGCCGGGCGCTGAGGCTGCGAGTCGCGCCCGCCAGCGTCTCGCGGCCGATCACCCGGGCGCTGATCGCGTTGACCCGGGCGCTGAGCCTGATCTCTGTCACCGGGTCGCTGGTCCCGGGGCCGACCGGTGCCCGGCTGGTCGCGAGGGCGATCTCGGCGGGCCTCCACGGCGGCGGGGCGCGATCGCTCCGCTCGCTTCTCGGTGGCGGGCACCACCGACGGCCGGTCATCCTCGCGGTCCAGATGGACGGCCTCGGCCAGCTGGGTCAGCTCGCCAGGTGTGAGCTCACGCCACTCGCCCTGGGCGACGCCCTGGATCGAGATCGGGCCAATGCGGTGCCGGCGCAGGCGCTTGACCGGGATGTTGGCGGCGTCCATCAGCCGACGAACGGCGTGATAGAAGCCCTCATGGATGACCAGCTTGATCACGATGCCGTCGGGGGTCTCGCGCAGCAGCCGGATCTCGTCGGGGACGACCATCCGCCCGTCGATCGTGACGCCGTCGCGGATGCGCTGGAGAATCCGGTCGCTTGGCCGGGTCGGCGTCACGACGTGGTACTCCTTGGCCAGCTTGTACCGTGGGTGCATGATCCGGTTGGCCAGGTCACCGTCGTTGGTGAGCAGCAGGAGCCCTTCCGTATCACGATCCAGCCGTCCGACCGGGAACAGGCGCTCCCTAGTCTGGACGAGCTCCATGACCGTTCGCCGGTCGCGCTCGTCCGACATCGTGGTGATGTAGCCGGACGGCTTGTTGAGCAGGACGGTTCGCAGGATCTGCGGCTTGAGCAGCTTCCCGTCGATCCGGATCTCGGCCGAGACCGGATCGACCCGCGTCCCGAGTTCCGTGATGACCTGCCCGTTGACGCTGACGTGCCCGCCGGTAATGAGATCTTCGGCCGACCGGCGCGACGATACGCCGCGCGCGGCGATCACACGCTGGAGACGTTCCACGATTCCCCCGGGGTTAGTACGTTGGCAGGTCGCTGTTCGATGCTGGTGTGACGCACACCAAAGCCGGTCCCATGCCTGCTGGCGGCTCTCGCCGTCAGAGCTGGTAGACCGGCTGCTCGGCGATCTGCTCGTCTCCAAGGAAGAATAGCACGCTCCCGACGACTTCCTGCGGTTCGCCACTGGGTCCGAGGACGAGCCGGTAGGTGAGGTCAGCCGTGTCCCCGGCCGGGATGACGATCTCGGACCCGCTGCCCAGCGTGACCTGCCAGGCCGCCAGTTCCTCCGTCAGCCCCTCAACAACGCCCGGGGCGGTCAGGTCGATCCACTGGTACGACTCCGGGATGGCCCGGATGACGTCGAGCGTGTCCTGGGTCCGCTCGTCCTGGGCGACCTGCCCGGCGTCGTTGTAGACGAGTTCACTCCCAAGGACGACGATCACGACCCGGCTGCTGCCGCTGAAGACCGCGCCGGTGATCAGGCAGGCGCCGGCCGCCTCGGTCGAACCCGTCTTGACGCCGATGATCCCGGCCTCGGCCAGCAGGGGATTGGTGTTGGACAGGTTGACGGTCCGCGCGCTCGGCCCACCGACGACCATGCCGTACACCTCGGTATCGACAATCGTCGCCAGCGTCTCGTTGTCCAGAAGCGCCGCGGTGAGGATCGCCAGGTCGCGGGCGCTGGAGTGCTGTCCCTCCGTGTCCTCGCCCGCGGGATTGAGGATCACCGTATTGGTGGCGCCCAGCTCCGCAACCCGGGCGTTGACCGCGTCGAGGAATGTAGCGGTCGGGTCGTCGGATTCCGGATCGAGCGTCTGACCGGCAACCCGGGCGAGCGCGCGGGCGGCGTCATTCCCGGACGGGAGCATCAACCCGTAAAGGAGCCCCTCGACTGTCACCTCGTCGTCGACGGCGAGCTGGGCATTGGAGAAGACGGTGATATCGACCGTATCGCTGTCCTGGATGGTCACGACCTGGTCTAGATCAGTGAGGATGTCGACCAGCGTTACCGCGACCGCCACCTTGGCGGTGCTTGCCGGCGCGCGCTGGGCGTCGGCGTCACGGGCGAAGAGGACCTGCCCGGTCTCGATGTCGCCGACGAAGACGGCTTCGGCTGAGACGTCCGGCAGCTCCGGCAGCCCTTCCGGGACCGCCCAGCGCTCCGCGAGCAGGGGAGGTGCCTGCTCCTCCGCCGTGTCCTGCCGGAGTGACATGGCAGCGGCGGGGGCGGGAAGGGAGAGCGACGGTCCGGTGGTCAGCAGGAGCACCAGCAGGACGATCAGGACGCGGGCATTCAAGATACCGGCTCGGATGGTCCGTCCGGACGTCGGATCGATCATGTATTCCTCGCTGGCGGCGACACGGGCTGATGAAGGGAGGGTACCATCACTCCCGGTTTTGCTTGCCCCGGAGACCGCTCACCCCGGACAATGAGATGGACCGGTCCTTCAGTGACCCCGTCCCTCGACCGCCGTCCCGCTTGCCACCTACGAGGATTACTGCCCGATGCCGAACCCGCTGCGCGATCGATTGCCCCGCCGCCGGACCCCGGTCCGGAAGGCGCCGGTCGATCGTGGGCGGTGGTTCCCGGCCGATCTCCTGGACGGCCAGCCCTTCGCTCGCGAGCGCCTGCTCGTCCAGGGCCTCCCCGCGCCGGTCCGGGTCGCGGCCATCGCGGATTTCCACGCCCGGATCGACCGGCCCTTCCCGTTCCCTTCGCTGCTCGCCACGGTTCGTGACCAGGCCGACCTGCTGCTCGTCGCCGGCGATCTGACTGACAACGGGCGCATCGAGGAGTTCGCCCTGGTCGCCTGGGCTCTGCACGATGCCGGTGTGCCTGTCGTCGTCGTACCCGGTAACCACGACCGCCGCTGCCTGCGCCGGGTCGCGATGCGCGAGACACTGGCAGATGCCGGCGTGATCCTGCTGGACGGTGGGTCGACGATCGTGACCCTCCCTGCGACGGACGGGACCGACCGCCCGGTTCGCCTCGGCATCGTCGGGATCGGGGGGTACGGCGGTGGGTTCTGGCCGGACGAGGCTGGCCCGCGCCTGCCGCTGCATCGCGCGACCCAGGCGTTCGCGATCCGGGCCCGCAGGGAGGCCGCCCGGCTGGATGCGACCCTCGCGGCCGCCCCGGACGATGTCGATGCGCGGCTGGTGCTGATGCACTACTCGCCGACGGCGACGACGCTCGGTCGGGAGCCGATCGTCAAGTACTGGATGCTCGGGAATGTCGAGCTCGCCCGCGCGATCGACCGGCATCACGTCGACCTCGTCATCCACGGGCACGCCCATCTCGGCAACCCGTCCGGCAAGACGATCGGCGGCACCCGAGTCCGCAACGTCGCCACGCAGGTGATCGGGAAGCCGGTGGTCTACGACCTCGTGCCTGGTCCGGTCCCGGCGGTTGAAGGCGGGGCCAAATGACTGGTGGGCGCGGGACGCCGCCGCAACGACGACAGGCCATGACGACCGGCCCGATCCGGCTGGATCTGACAGCGAACGCACTCGGTCCGACCTTCGGCGTACTCGAAGCGCTGGCGGGGGCAGACGGCCTGCAGTTCCCGGCTGGGGAGCTGGAGACGACGCTGCGGGAACGTCTGGCGGGTTGGCTCGGTGTACCGGTCCGCTCCGTCGTGATCGCAGCCGGGATCGATCGGCTGCTGATGGACCTGTTTGGCTGGCTGCGCGATGACGGACCAATGGTCCTGTTCCCGCCGACGGACCCGATTCCAGGACGGCTGGCGACGTGGATGGGCCTGCCAACCATCGACCTGTTCCGCTCGCCCCGGTTCGATCTCGCGGTCGACGCGGACATCCTTGCCGAGTTGCCGCAGCGCTGGTCCGCGCTGGTCCAGACGCCGAACGACCCCTCCGGGACGACGCTGACCGCCGAGGAAGCCGTCACGCTGGCCCGACGCGCCCGGGTGCTGATCCTGGACGAGCGTCACGCCGCCTACAGTCCCCGCACGCTGTTGCCTCTGGCCCGCGAGTTCGACAACGTGGTGGTTGTCCGGACGTTCGAGACATGGGCGGGGCTGGCCGGGATGCCGCTGGCCTATGCGATCGTCCCGATGCGGCTGGTCGACGCGTTTCAGGCGTCCCGTCCGGTAAGCGCGATCAATCGCGGCGCCGCCATCGCCGGGCACGCGACGATGGACGACCTCAAGGCGGTGCTCGCTTCTGTCCGGGATGTCAGGACAGAACGCGCCCGGCTGTACCGGATGCTCCGCAAGTTGAACATGGTCAGCGTCCCGTATCCGACCTGGTCGAACTTCCTGCTCGTTCGGGCCGAGCGGACGACGGCCCCGTACATCGTGGACGGCCTGGCCCGGCGTGACATCCGCGTCGCCCCGGTCGCCGACGAGGCGCTGGCCGAGCGCGTCTTCCGGGTCAGTGCCGGCCGGTCCGAGCACACCGACGCGCTCCGCTCGGCCCTGATCGAGATCGGACTCACCATTCCCTGATCCGACTTTCGAGGTGGAGAGAGACGTGCTGATAACAGGAACGGTTTCGTGAACAACCCACGAGACCGTTCCTGTTATCGCCTGTCGAAAAGGATCAGTGCCGGTGAAGTGTCAGCACCGCCGGAGCGCGATCGTACATCCAGAGCGCAACCGGCAGCGTCAGGATCAGGACCTGCAGAATCCATGCGCCATAGAGCCAGAAGGCGCCGAGCCACCAGCCCACGACGACGAAATACAGGAACCGCATCCACAGGGGACGCTGCTCCGAGTGGGCGGCAGTCAGGTGGGTCACCCCATTGCTGTGGACAGTGGTCCAGTTGCGCTTGCGCGTCTTCATCGTCGTCAGCTGCGGCAGCTTGTTGAAGAGGGCGAACGCGAGCGGCAAGCCGATGATGGTGTAGACGAGGATATACCCGGCAGTGATCGCCAGCAGACTTGCCCACCAGCCGATGCAGATGAACCAGAGTGCGCGGACGATGAGGGCAGGGCCATCGTCGGGCGGCGTGATGACCACAGCCGGCGCGGAAACGTTGACGTTCACGTGCGTTTGCTGGGAGAAATAAGGCTGGGGAGGAGGGCCCCAGGCCGGCGCATTAGTCGGGTACGGCTGGGCGGCGGGAGCAGCGAAGGTGAGACTTGCCGGGGCAAGATGATCGGCCTTGGGCGCAGCCGGGTGACCGTAGCCGCCCGGCAGGTCAGCACCGATCGGCATCCCGGCCGCAACGGAGTTCATGGTCGTTCCCTGTGGCTTACCCGACGTCCCATAGTTCGGTACGGTCATCGTGTTTCTCCTTCGTCCCGGTAGCACACGCTTCGCCACCGGTCGGGCATCTCGCCCACCAGAAATCGCGCCGCGAAACGCCATAAACCAACCCGGAAAGTAGGCGGGTCTATCGCGCATTCAGATTTTCGGACTTGGTCGGACTATACCAGCACGAGGTTCGGTCGCGTAGCGAGATTTCCGGTGATGAAATCGTCCGGCAAGATCGTCCTACGTAATCAGCTTCGGGGTGAGGTGACTGATGGGCTACTTGCTACGTATTACAATCGATTACAGTGTCCTTCTGATGGCCTGACGGCGACAATAGCCACCATGCGCCCCCGTATCCAGGGTTTGACGCGATGCAAGAAATACGTACCGCTACGTAGATCGGCAAAATACTGACGCGATTATTTGGGCGCCAGAAGTCCGAGCCAGAAGCTTGACCGCCTATGATGCGAACGCTTGCAACCCGACCGCCGCAGCAGGTGCTTCGCAGCCGATCAGCGACCAGCTCGATTGAAGTAGCTCGTTGCTACCCGCCCAGGACGCGTCGCTGCTCCGCGAACACATCGATCAGCCCGAGCTGGGCCAGCTCCAGCAGTTGAGCAAGCTGCGCGGGGGAGAACGGGGTTTTCTCGGCGGTCCCCTGAATCTCGACGTACTCGTCCTGGTCCGTCATCACGAGGTTGAAGTCGACGTCCGCGCCGCCGTCCTCGCTGTAGTCCAGGTCCAGCAGGGCGCGTCCCTTCACCACCCCGACGCTTATCGCGGCGACCCCGGCCCGCAGGGGGTTCCGTTTGATCGCGCGCCGGGCGAGCAGGCCGCGGCAGGCGAGGGACAGAGCCACGTACCCTCCGGTGATCGACGCGCACCGGGTTCCGGCGTCGGCCTGGAGGACGTCGCAGTCGATCGTGACCATCCGCTCCCCGAGCGCCTCGAGGTCGGTCACCGAACGCAACGAGCGACCGATCAGCCGCTGGATCTCAACCGTGCGACCGCCCTGCCGCCCCTCCGTCACCTCACGACGGGTCCGCTCCTTGGTTGCCCGGGGCAGCATCGAGTACTCGGCTGTCACCCAGCCCCGTCCCTTGCCCAGCATCCAGCGGGGCACCCGCTCCTCGATCGACGCCGAGACGAGGACCCGCGTGTTGCCCTGTTCAACCAGGCAGGACCCCTCGGCGTACCCGAAGGTGCTCGGCGTGATCTTCAGCGGACGCAACTCGGCCTCGGCCCGCCCGTCGTTGCGGGCGAACGGGAGCTGCAGATCCGGGTCGGCCTTGAGGAACGCGTCACGCATGGAGGCTCCGTTCGGTACGCAGGGCGGTTCAGGTCTGGTCGTTGCCGGGAGTGTCGGTCTCCGCCGTCGCGTCCGGGCCAGCCCACGGACCGGCATAGGGCTCGTCTGCTTTGAGCTCGGGCGCCGTCATCGTCCGGGCGTAGATTTCCTCGATTCGCCGGATCCGCTGGGCGAGCTCGATCTCGTAGCCCCGCTCCTTCGGCTGGTAGTAGATGTGCCCGGCGATGTTGTCCGGGAGGTTCTGCTGGCCCACGATGCCGCCCTCATAGTCGTGGGCGTATCGGTAGCCCGCGCCGTACCCGAGGCCGGCCATCAGCTTCGTCGGGGCGTTGCGCAGGTGCAGCGGGACGGGGTCGTTGCGGGTGGCCTCGACATCGGCCACCGCTGCCTTGTAACCCTTGTAGACCGCGTTGCTCTTGGGAGAGAGCGCCAGGTAGACGGTCAGCTCGGCGAGGGCCAGCGCGCCCTCCGGCATGCCGATGAAGTGGACAGCCTGCTGCGCCGAGATGGCGAGCTGCAGCGCCTGTGGGTCGGCGAGGCCCACGTCTTCGGAGGCAAAGCGGACCAGCCGACGCACGACATAGAGTGGATCGTCGCCGCGCTCCAGCATGCGGGCCAGCCAGTAGAGGGCGGCGTTCGGATCGCTGCCGCGCAGCGTCTTGTGCAGCGCGGAGATCGCGTCGAAATGGTCGTCGCCCGACTTGTCGTAGGTCGCGTTCCGGCGCTGGGCTGCCTCGCCGATCAGGCCGATCCCGACGACGCGTTCTTCCTTCGGCAGGCGCAACACGCCGGATGAGGCGAACTCCAACGTATTCAGCGCGAACCGGGCATCACCGTTGGCAAGGTTCGCCAGTGCCTCGAGGGCTTCATCCGTGACCGTGATGCCGTCCCGTCCGAGTCCGCGTTCCTCGTCGGCAAGGGCACGGCGGAGGATCGCCAGGATGTCGTCGTCGTCCAGCGCCTTGAGGACCATGACGCGGGAACGGGACAGGAGCGCACTGTTGACCTCGAAGGACGGGTTCTCGGTCGTCGCGCCGATCAAGATGACCGTGCCGTCCTCGACGTGCGGGAGGATCGCGTCCTGCTGGCCCTTGTTGAACCGGTGGATCTCGTCGATGAACAGGACGGTCCGCTGGCCGTGCATCCCCAGCCGGTCGCGGGCTTCCTGCACCGACTTGCGCAGGTCGGCCACGCCGGCGGTCACGGCGCTCTGCGCGACGAAGTGGGCCTTGGTCGTCGTCGCGATGATCCGGGCGATCGTGGTCTTGCCCGTGCCCGGCGGCCCCCAGAGGATCAACGAGGCCAGCCGGTCGGACTCGATCGCCTTGCGGAGAAGCGCGTCTGGTCCCAGTACGGCTTGCTGCCCGACAACCTCGTCCAGCGTGCGTGGGCGCATCCGAGTCGCGAGTGGAGCGGAGCGCGAGAGGGTACTCGTCCGGGCGGCATCGAACAGGCTGGGCGCGTCGCCGCCGGACCCGCCGCGACCGCTACTCATCGTCCAGCGAGCCCTCCAGCTCCGCCAGGCGCCGCTCGATCTGGGCCGCGTCGCTGACGCCGAGCGCGTCCATCTCGGCGATCACCTCGACGCTGCCGGGACCGGGCGGCAGGGCCTCGGCTTCGACCCGCGTGCTGACGCCGAGCTCGTTCATCGCTTCCAGCAGCTCTTCCAGCCGGTCCAGCTCGAGCAGAGCCTCGTAGGCGTCATCGACCGGATTCGCCTCGGGCTCCTTGCTGACGATGAACAGGTGGGTGACGGGGTCGTGGCGTCCGTTGTCGCTCATGTCGTTCCTTTGAGTTTGGCTAAAGTGGGGGTACCTGGCGTGAAGATCGATCAGAGGGCGAACAGGGCGATCATCGCCAGGCCGATCGCTCCCAGTCCGGCGTAGTAGCCGACGTCCCGGCGGGCGACGTTGCGCGTTACTGCCCAGGTGACGAGCAGGCCGTTGGCCACGAAGAACGTGACGAGCAGGGCGATACCGCCCGTCCATCCCCAGGTCGGCCAGCGCTCGATCACGACGGCCGCCTGCGCGACGACGAGACCGCCAAGTGCCGCCATCCCGATGCGGTGCACGTCCCGCAGTGGGGCGCGGCCCAGGGCCTCGACGATCAACAGGCCGGCGAAGACGGCAACCAGCAGGGCGGTCAGCCACGCGGGCAGCTTGTTGTGATAGAGCGTCGCCAGCCCGATGAACGCAACCAGGTGGATTGTCACCCCGTGGACGAGGACCGCCACGCGGACAGCGCTGTCCGTGAGATCGTCGAACAGGTCCCGGACGAGCAGGGCAACGACGACGCTCACCACGGTCAGGATCGCGCCGATCAGGGCAACTGGTACGTTGTGCCAGGTCGCGATCAGAAGGACCGACGCGAGCGTGGCGCAGCCGGGCAGCACCCAGGCCAGCGGGGTGCCGCGGCCCTGGGTCGCCTGTCCCAACGCGACCGCGCCGCTCCGGGCCGAGAGTTCGGCGAACTGCGTGCCGATCGTTGCCACGGCGATGGCGACCGCGCCGAGGACCCAGAAGATCAGGTCGGTTGCGCGGAACATGGGAATCGTGTCGTCCGTGGGGGTGCGGGTCGTGGCGTAGAGACCGACCGCCAGGACGAGGATGCCCGCGACGGCGGCCGCCACGACCCCCGAGATCGGCTGGTGCGCGACGGTCGACGGCAGCCGGACCAGTTCCGGCTCGGATCCGCGTTCGGCGTCCGAGTCCCGGTCGATCTCGCCCACAGGCACCGGATCGGGCGCGACGAACTCATCGTCGGTCGCTTCGTCGCGCCGATCCTCCGGTTGCAGCCGCCGCCCATGGTCCTGCACGTAGTCGTCCCCCGGAGCCTTCGAATCCGCTTTTGGTCATTGGTGTCGCGGACATCCTACCGAACCGGCGCCAATGCGCCTAATCAGCACGGGCGGGAGGCTATCGACCGGCCTCCCAGGCCGCAAGAATCGCATCGACCGCAATCGCTCCCTGCCGGTGAATGATGATGACGTCCCCGGGTCCCACACCGATGACGGTCGACGGGGCGTTGCCCGGACGGAATCCGTCCGCCAGGACCCAGCGAAGTGGATGCGGCTGCTGCCGGAGTGCGTCGGCGATCTCCTGGGGATCAGCCGGCGTCGGCTCACCACTGCGGTTGGCGCTGGTCACAGCCAGCGCCCCTCCGGCTGCCCCGAGCAAATGGAGGGCGGTCGGGTCCGCAGGGATGCGGAAGCCGGCGGTGCCATCGGGCGCCAGGACGGCGCCGGGCAGGTCTGCCCGGGCCAGAAGGGCAACAGTGAGACCGCCGGGCCAGAACTGACCGGCCAGAGCCAGCAGACGCGCCGTGAGCGGAGAAGCCGCTGCCTCCGGATCCAGGAGCCGTCCGATCGTGTCATGGCCATCGACGAGGATGGGCAGTGGTCTGTCATCCGGTCGCCCCTTGATCCTGAAGATGTCGGCGAGCGCATCAGGCCGGTCGATCCGGGCAGCGAGGCCGTAGACGGTGTCCGTCGGGATGGCGACGACGGCACCGCCCTGAAGACGCACCGCGGCCTCCTGGACCGCGTCCGCACCGCTCGCGATTGGCGAGCCGTTCTCGAGGAGATCGACCACCAGCTACAGGCTCGACTTGATCTGGGCCGCGAGGGCTGTCGTGATGCCCTCCACGGTCGCAATCTCGTCCTCGCTGGCTTCGCGAATGCCCCGGACCGAGCCGAATCGCTTGATCAGCGCCTTCTTCCGCTTCGGGCCGATGCCCGGCACGTTGTCCAGCGACGAGCCGATCGTCGTCTTGCTCCGCTTCTGGCGGTGGAACGTGATGGCGAACCGGTGAGCTTCGTCCCGGATCCGCTGGATCAGGTAGAGCGCCTGGCTGTCACGCGGCAGCAGAATCGGGTCCGGCCGACCCGGCAGGAACAGCTCCTCGTTTTCCTTGGCCAGCCCGGCGATGGCCTGACCGGTCCAGCCGACTGCTTCCAGCGCCTCGACCGCCGACGACAGCTGCCCCTTGCCGCCATCGACGATGACCAGATCAGGCAGCTTGGTCCACTTGCCGTCGTCCTTCGTCTTCCCGTCGGGCGACGGCGTATCTCCAGCTTCCGCTTCGGCGTCGACCGTGACGGTGTCATCGCCACCGGTCGCTCCGGCGCGTCGGAACCGGCGCTGCAGGACCTCGTTCATGCTGGCGAAGTCGTTGGCCCCTTCGACCGTCTTGATCGTGAAGCGTCGGTACTCACGCTTGGCCGGCTTGCCGTCCTCAAAGACGACCATCGAGGCGACGGAGTTGGTCCCCTGGAGGTTCGAGATGTCGTAGCACTCGATCCGACGCGGCATCCGCGGCAGGTCGAGGGCGTCGGACAGCTCGGTCAGTGCGGCGGTCGTCTTCATCTCGTCCGAGAGGAACTTCAGCCGGCTCTGCTCGAGGTTCTCACTGGCAGACCGGGCGATCATCTCGACCAGCTTGCGGCGCTCACCCCGCTGCGGGTGGATGACCTCGACCTTGCCGCCACGCCTGTCCCGCAACCACGGGATGATCACGTCCGCCTCGTTGTCCGGCAGCGGATGCTCCAGGAGCAGCAGGGGCGGAACGACCGCCGCGTCGATGTAGAACTGGGTGACAAAGGACGCCAGGATACCGTCGGGCTGGTCCTCAAGGGTGGCGCGGACCGGGAAGAACTCGCTGCCGAGGATCTTGCCATTGCGGAGGAAGCCGGCCTGGACCCCGGCGTCGCCACCCGGCCCCTGCGCCACCGCGAGGACGTCGGCGTTCAGACCGTTGGTCGAGACGATCTTCTGCCGCTCGAGCACGTGGTTGACCGCGTCGATCCGGTCGCGCAACTCGGCGGCGCGCTCGAAGTTCCACGCGTCGGCGGCCTGGTGCATCTCGTCCTGGAGCGGCGCGACGATCTTGTCGCCGCGGCCGGACAGGAACAGCGCAGCGCTCTCGACGCTCTGCATGTACGTGGGGCGATCAACGGCCGAGATGCACGGCGCGGTGCACTGGTGCATGTGGTAGTAGAGGCAGACCTCGTCGTTGCCGGTGATCTTCTTGTCACACTTGCGATAGGTGAACAGCCGGTTGATCAGGTGCAGCGTCTTGTGCATCTGCCCGGCCGAGGTGTAGGGCCCGAAGTAGCGCCCGCCGTCGTCGGTGACGCGGCGGGTGATGATGACCCGGGGCCATTCCTCGTTGGTGATCTTGAGATAGGGGTAGGTCTTGCTGTCCTTGAGCAGGACGTTGTACTTCGGCTGATACTTCTTGATCAGCTCGTTCTCGAGAATCAGTGCCTCGGCCGCGGTGTCGGTCCGAATGACGTCGAAATCGACGATGTGCCGGACCAACTCGCGGGTCTTGGGATCCTTGCCGCGCTCGGACTGGAAGTAGGAGCGAACGCGGTTACGGAGAGCCGCGGCCTTGCCGACATAGATGATCGTCCCAGTGTCGTCCTTCATCAGGTAGACACCGGGGGCGAGGGCAAGGGCCGCGAGGCGGCTGGAGAAGTCGGGGCGGCCGGAACGGGCGTTCGTATTCACGCCTCAAGTATACCCCGACACCTCCCGCGGGCCGCCCTTGGAGCAGGGCAAATCACCTGAGCGGGGGCCGGGTCGCCTACGTATTGGCGAACAGGATGCAGACCGGCGAGGGGACGCTCACTGGCTCACCGAACGGGATCAGGGAGCCGTCTTCCGGGTTGCGCCGGTAGACGACGATGTTGTCGCTCTGCTGATTGGCGACCAGCAGCCAGGCGCCCGTCGGGTCGAGGACGAAGTTGCGCGGCGAGACCCCACCGGATGACTGGTGACCGCTCGCCGTCAGCGTTCCATCGTCGCCAACCGCGAAGATGGCAATGCTGTCATGCCCTCGATTGGACCCGTAGACGTGGCGACCATCGGCCGAGGCGACGATCTGGGCCGTGAAGCTTTCGCCGGAGTAGCCATCGGGCAGGGTCCCGATGGTCTGCCGCTCGGTCAACCCGCCATCCGCAAAGTCCCAGGCGGTGATGGTGTTGCTCAGCTCGTTGATCGTGTAAACCGTCGCACCGTCAGGGGAGAACGCGAAATGTCGCGGTCCCGCGCCAGGCTCGGCGCGGCCAACGGCGTTGGGCGACTGGCTCAAGGTGAGGGTGCCGGCGGCGGTGTCGAAATCGTAGACCGTCGTCGTGTCCAGGCCGAGATCGGTCGCGAGCACCCAACGGCCGTCGGGCGACGCCGCGATCATGTGTCCGTGCGGGCCCTCCTGGCGGGCTGGGTCGTGGCCGGCACCTTCGGCACGGACGATATCGCTAGCCGGCTGAAGGTGACCGTCCTCGCCCAGTGGCAGGACCGCGAGCGCCCCATCGCCGTAGTTGGCGACGAACGCGTAGCGGCCCGGGACGTCGGTGCTGATGTAACACGGCCCCGATCCCTGGCTTTCCTCACGGTTGAGCTCGGTCAGGTTGCCGGTTTCGAGGTCCCGCTCGAACGCGGCGACCTCGCCTGGCTCGGTCTCGTTGGCCGAAAGGACGAAGCGGCCGCTCGGGTCGATGGCCAGGAAAGACGGGTTGACGACGCCGGTCGTCGCGTCGCGCTGGATCAGCGTCCCGCTCTCCGGGTCGAAGTCACAGAGGTATATCCCGTCACCGTGGTTCTCGCCCGTGTAGGTCCCGATATAGACGTGCATCCGTTCTCCCTCGCTGATTGCGGCTGCCGCAACGCTGCCCGGCAACTGGTTCACGGCCGTATGGTCTCATCCCATGGTCGCAGAGGCACTCCCGAACAGGCCACCCCAGAGCAGGCGTGACGCCCACCCGGCGTCCGGTTCCCAGCTCGCCGCCATCGCGTCAAGATCGCGCATGCTTAGGTCTGGGTTGGCGTACGCCAGCCGGGCGGCACGGAGGAGTGCGACGTCGCCGGCGGGCCAGACACCCGATTCGGCGGTGCCCCACAGCAGCGCCGACCGTGCGGTCCACGGTCCGACGAGGGGCAGCTCGCGGAGCGCCACGATCCGCCCAGCTGTGTCGAGTTGGTCCCAACCGGGACGCCGGTCCGGTAGGTCACCGTCAGCGGCGATGCGTGCGATGGCGACCAGTGCCTCGGCCCGTCGCCAGGTCACGCCAGAGGCGCGGACGTCCGCCGGCGTTGCCCCCGAGAGCCGCTCCACCGAGGGCAGCGGCCAGAACGTCCGACCGCCAATCACCGTCGGATTGGACAGGGCGCTGGCGAGACGGCGCTGCGTGGTCGCGGCGGAGGCGACCGAGATGCTTTGACCGATGATGCTTGTCACCAGGCCGAGGTACAGCGAGCCGTGGCTGAACGGGCGCAGACCTGGCAGGTTGCTTCCCAGGTCCGCGATGACCGGGTCATCCCAGCTGGGCATCTTCCGGCCGATGCCCAGCGACCGTGCCAGTGCGTTCAGCCGATGGTCGGCGAGCGGGGCAGGGGAGGCAACGGTGACCGGCTGACCCGCCTCGGGTTGCCAGCTCACGATCGGCCAGGCTCCGTTCGCGTCCTCCCGGACCCAGACGAGGCAGCCATCGATCCAGTCCTGGTCGGGCCAGCGTCCGCCGGCCCAGGCGACGGGTCCGCAGGTCTCGTTTAGGGCAAACCGCCCATTCACCGGCAGGTCGCGCTCCGCCCATTCCGCCGGAACCCAGTGGGAAGGACCGGTCACCGGGACGACTCGAGCGCGGCCGCGAGGACCGGGTCGTCGCCTGAGATGATCGCCTCCCGGGTGCGCGGGATCGTCTCGGTAGGCTGGACACCCGTCCCTTCCAGCCAGATCGCCCCGCCCTGCTCGAACCGGCCCAGTGGCGCCTGGACCGCCGTGCCGCCCGGCATCTGCCAGAAGGCGACGGTTGCGACGACGCCGGCCGTCCCCTCGTGCCCGAGAATCCGGATGTCCGGGTCGACGGCGAGCGCGCCCGCCAGGGCCTCGCAGGCCGACATGCAGCCGGAGTCGACCAGGACCGTCACCCCGCCCGTCCAGAGCGCATTGTTGGGTCGAAGGGGAAGACGCCCGGAGCTGACGAACTCGCCGGTGTCGGTCGCCATCCGCAGGTCGGCGAGGTTGACCGTCTGCGTGACAAACGAGCCGGCAAGGTAGGTCGCGACATTCAGGACGCCACCGGGGTTTCCGCGCAGGTCGACGACGAGTTCACGAGCGCCAGCCTGCTGCAGTCGGTTGACGGCGTAGTCCCACCCCGCGACGACCAGCGCCGGTGCCGCGGCGAAGGTGCTGACCCGGACGTAGCCTGTCCGGTCGTCGAGCATGCGTGACTCGACCGGTTGATCGGCCCGGGCGGCAATCGTCTCCGCTGACTGGCCAATGAACGCCAGCACGGCGTTGTCGTCCGGCGCCCGGGCGATCCTGACGACGCGGGGCCGATCGTCGCCTGGTCCCCGGACACCGAGCGTCACGGCCCGCGCGTCGCGGCCCAGCGGGAGCAGGGTGAGTCGCTGCCGATCAGACGCGGCCTCGATGGAGACGGGGCGCCAGAGCTGGACCGCTGCCAGGGCCTCGGCGGCCAACTGGCCTTCCCAGGCGGTGATTACCGTTCCGGGGACCAACCCCGCGGCGGCGGCCGGTGACCCCGGAGCGACGGCGTCGATGACGATGATCCCGCTGGTCGTCCGATCGATGGTGAATCCGGTCGAGTGGCCGATCTCCGCGCGGAGGACGCCTAGGTCCGGTGTGGCCGCCAGGTGCCCGTCGCCGATCTCGACCGCGAGCCGCATCATCGCCCGGTTGTAGCGAGCGGGATCACTCGTGGCCGTCGCGGCCTCAATCTCCGGGCGCCAGATGGCGACGAGCGCCTCCCAGTCGATGGCCTTATGGTCGGTGAACGGGTAGCGAAGACGGAGCTCGGCGATGAGGACTTCGAACGCGTCCAGCCAGGACAGACCTGCCAGGTCCCGCGTGCCGTTCTGGCCGGAGAGGACCTCGACCTCGACCGTCGTCGCCCGCTCACGCGAGTAGGTGTCGTCATCCAGCATCACTCGGGTCCAGCCACGTTCCAGCGGGGCGACCGGATCATCTGCCGTCAGCGGCATCCCGTCCGGACCGGGTGCGATGGGGAAGGCCAGGCCGTCCTGTTCGGCCCAGGCGAGAACGGAACCTCCGGTAATCGCCATCGTGCCGACCTGGAGTTCGACCGATGAGTAGCCGGTCGGCCAGCCAGAGAACTCCCACGGGTCGATGAAGGGACTCCCGCCTAGGTCGGCGTGGACATTGATTGAGAACACCTGGATGCCGGGTTGCTGACCGGCGACGAAGGTATGTGGCGTCCCGAGCGGCCGGCTGGGGAGCACCAGGTCGAAGACCGGCCGCCCCTCCTCCCTGACGACGGGCGCGAGGACCTGGGTGGCAACCGGCAGCGGGGCGAACATGTCTCCATCGAACCAGGCGGTGAGGTCCGCAAGTACCCCGAGGGGAGGAGCGTCACCACCGAGCCCGATGTCGGAGCCGGGGAGGCCGCGGACGATTTCGATGCCTTCGAGACCGGGCACCGCGACCGGCGTCCCTCCGACACCTCGTCCCGCGGCCGTGGCGGCAGGTCCGAGCAGCAGCGCGACGAGCAGCAGGAGGCAGTGAACGAGACCAGGAGCGCCGTGCGGCCGCCGATGGCGTCGCGGTCCTGGGCCGTTCGGGTGCATCGTCATGGGGAGGTCCCTCGATTCGACCCGAAGGGTTCGGTGCGGGATCTGCATCGTTTGCCCGCGTAGCCGTGACGACGGGCACGCGTTCGCGGCGTGGCCCCGGGAGGGTGGAGAGGTAGCGGGTAAGTGGGTGGTAGAATCCGCCCACCGTACATGACGATAGCAGGGCGCCAGTCGGCCCGGTGCTGAGACACCGCCGCAGCCCGACGACCTGAGGACGAGCATAGCCCGATGCCGCAGCCAGAGAAGCGCGAACCAGTCCTTGCCGATCCGGCATCCACGCCAACCGATCGCCGTGCCCGGCGCGAGCAACTCGTCCAGGAACGTCGCCGTGATCGCGTGACGATCAAGGAGCGCAAGCAGCGACAGCGCCTGGTCAACCTGGCCGCGATCGGCGGGACTGTCGTCGTCGTCCTCCTGATCGTCGGCCTGCTCGGCCGGAATTGGTGGATGGGGCGCGAGGGCGCGGCGGCGCTCGAGCAGGTGACCATGTACGAGTACACGGCAGCCCAGCACCAGAACGGTGAGCTGACCTACACCGAGCAGCCTCCGGTCGGCGGACCGCACAACGCCGCCTGGCAGACCTGCGGGTACTACGCCGCGCCGGTTCCCAACTGGCACGCCGTCCACTCGCTGGAGCATGGCGCTGTCTGGATCACCTACAACCCGGACCTGCCGCAGGACCAGATCGACGAGCTCCGGGAGCGGGCCGAGGAGCAGAGTTATATCCTCGTCTCCCCGTATCCCGGCCTGTCGTCGCCCGTCGTCGCGTCGTTCTGGAACCACCAGCTGGCGCTCGACTCCGCCGATGACCCGGGTCTAGATGCCTTCATCGAGGAGTACCGGCTGAACACCGAACTGACCCCGGAGCCAGGCGCCAGCTGCACCGGCGGAAACACGGGCACGCTTTCGTTCTAGCCAGGATCCGGTACCCAATGACGCGCGGCCGGGTCAGGGATCATCCCGCCCGGCCGCACGTGTTTCCTCAGGAGGATCACGATGCCAACGCGCGACACGCTCATGCGCCTGGCCCTCATCGCCCTGGTACCCATCGCGTTCGTCGCCGGCGTCTTCAGCGGCCGCACTTGGGACCCAGGTTCCGGCCTGGACGAGGCGGCGCAGGGATTCCTGCGCGACATGGTCACGCACCACGGGCAGGCCGTCGCGATGTCGTTTGCCGTCTACCCACGGACGGAATCTGACGATATCCGCTTCATGACCTATGACATGGGTACGACGCAGCAGGCGCAGATCGGCATGATGATCCAGCAGCTCGATAGCCGGGATGCCCCGCAGACCTCGAGCGAGCCGCCGATGACCTGGATGGGCCATCCTACCAACGGCCTGATGCCGGGGATGGCGACGCAGGAGCAGCTTGCGTTGCTCCAAACGCTGCCACCGGCCGAGGCGGATGTCCTCTTGCTCCAGCTGATGATCGTCCATCACCGGGGCGGCGTGATGATGGCCGAAGCGTTGCTCGAGCGGTCCGACAACCCGGAGGCTCGCCGGCTGGCCGAGAGCATCCTGCGATCGCAGGATGTCGAGATCCTCAACATGAACGCGATGCTCGAGGCCCGCGGCCAGCCGCCCGTCGACGACATGACCGTTCCGGCGTGGCCCCAGTCGCTTGGCGGAGCCACGCCCGCGGTCGAGCCGGTGGGCACACCGACCCACGGTGGGCACGGCGGATAGGACGGAGACTGGCCGTCAGACAGCTGGCCAGTCGAGCATCCAGCCACCGTCGACGAAGATCGACGACCCCGTGACGTAGGAGCCGAGGTCGCTGGCGAGGAACGCGACCATGTGGCCGATGTCCTCGGGCTGACCGGCGCGGCGGGCAGGGATCTGCCGCTCCGCGTTCGCGAGCACCTCGGGGTCGTTCGATGCCTCCTGGTTCATCTTCGTCAGGATCATCCCCGGCGCTACGGCCGTGACAAAGATCCCCTCCGGCGCGAGCTGGAGCGCGGAGGCGCGCGTCAGGTTCCGCAAGCCGGCCTTGGAGACCGGGTAGGCGACGGAGCCACCGCCCGGCGCTTCCTCGTGAACCGAGGTGATGTTCAGGATCCGGCCGCCCCGCCCCCCACGCCGCATGAGGTCGACCGCGTACTTCGTGCAGATGAACGGCGCGGTCAGATTGACGGCAAGGACCTTGTCCCATTCGTCCAGCGGCTGATCCACCCCGGTCCCCTCGCCGCCGATGCCGGCGTTGTTGACAAGGATGTCCAGCCGACTGAATCCAGTGTCGACCGCGGCGAACATCGTCCCGATCGCGTCCCGGTCGGTCAGGTCGGCCTGAATGGGCAAGGCTCGTCGCCCCATTCCCCGGACCTCTTCGGCCAGATCCTCGGCCGATTCCCGGCTCCGGTCCGAGCGATAGTTGATGGCGACGTCGGCGCCGGACTCGGCCAGCTTCCGGACGCAGCCGGCGCCGATCCCGGTATTCCCCCCGGTCACGAGGGCGACCTTACCGTCGAGGCGGATCTCGAGAGTCATCGTGCTGTTACTCCTGTGATTGAGGTGAGTTAAGGAGAATTGATCGCTGGAACTAACTGCGGTGGCGAAGGCGCTCGTACAGCGGACCGACGAGCAGCCCGTAGACGACATGCGGCGGGATGGATTCCACGAAGGCCGGCCAGGTCCAGTAATCGTCCAGCTGCCCGTCACGCATGGCGGGGTGTACGTTCCGGCCGATCCGCATAAGCGGGTACAGGGCACTGTTCTCGACCATGACCGCCGTCGCGCCACGCAGCCACGGCGGTCCGGGCAGACGGTCATGAGCCAGCGCCGCGTAGGCGATCCCGATGGCGGCGCCATTGGCCAGATGGACGATGGCGCCAACCCGGCGGGCGAGGTGCGGTCGGTCGGGAACGAGCGGGCGTCCGAGCAGGACCAGGTCGTCGATCCGGCTGCCGGTCAACCGCCGGTCCATCTCCATGGTGGCGGTGTATGCCACGACCGAGACGATCCCGGAGATGGCCGCGGCGCGGAGATCGGTCTGCCGGACGCTTCGTCTAATCTTGCTCAACATCCGCTACCCCAGATTTTGCCGGGCCATCCGATCGCAGCCTGGGCCTCGTGTTCCCGTTCGCGTCCGGCGTGCCAGCCCGGAGGCGGAACAAGTACCCTCGCCCCGGTGATGCGCCGTGGTGCCCGTAGGATCCGACGATCGGGAGAGCGTTATGCCTGCACCGTTGCGCGACTGGTGGGAGAGCGTCCGGACGATGGGGCGTGGCTATGCACTCGTCAACATCGTCGTTGGCACCGTCTGCATCGGGCTGGCCCTGCTTGATATCCGGCTGGGGCTGGGCACGTATGGCCGGTGGCTGCTGGCGCTCCCGTTCGGGGCAGTGCCGCTGATCTGGGGGCTAGTCGCCCTCCGACTCGGCGGCGATCCCGCCACAGCGCGTCCACTTCGCATCGTGGGTGACATCGCGCTCTGGTCGCTGACGACGCTGTTCACCGTGCTCGCCCTGGCCCTCGATTCTCCGGAGACCGGCCCGTTGATCACCCTGATCGCGATTGCCCTCGTCACGATCGTCGGCGCAGCCGTTAGCCGGCGCCGGGCGGCGTAGCTCCGCGAGATGGGTACAGCCAGGGCCGTGGGCGAGCGGAGCGACAATCACTTGGCGTCCCGTAACAGGCTGCCAGGGGCGCGAAACGGCCCCGCTCCGTCGCGACAGAGCGGGGCCGTTTCATCGGTGATCCAGCCGGGAGGGACCTAGATGTGGATCGGGTGGCCGAGCAGGTCGTGGGCGGCCTCGCCGATCACCTCGGACACCGTCGGGTGCGGGTGGATCGTCATGCCAAGCTCCTGCCCGCTGACCTGGAGCAACCGCCCCAGCGCCGCCTCGGCGATCAGCTCGGTCGCATGCGGGCCAATGATGTGGATGCCCAGCACGTCATCGGTGTCGGCGTCGGCCACGATCTTGGTGAAGCCGTCGGTGTGTCCCTCGATCGTCGCCTTGGCATTGGGTCGCATCGGGAAGCGGCCGACCTTGATCTCGTGCCCGAGATCGCGGGCCTGCTTCTCCGTCAGACCGACCGAGCCGATCTCCGGCTCACAGTAGGTGCAGGACGGGGAGTTGAGCAGGTCGATCGCGTGCGGGTTCAGCCCCTTGATGTGCTCGACCGCGAGGATGCCCATGTGCATCGCCGTGTGCGCCAGCAGCTGCTGACCGGTGATGTCACCGATGGCGTAGATGTTGGGGACGTTGGTCCGCATCATCGAGTCGACGTCGATGTACTCGCCGGACGTCCCGACCTTGACACCAGCGGCATCGAGGCCGATGTCCTCGACGTTGCCCTGGCGACCGATGGCGACCAGCAGGACCTCCGCCTGGGTGACCTTCTCCTTGCCCTTGCTGTCCTTCGTCCGCATCGTGACGCCGTCATTCGTGATGTCGAAGTCATCGGCGGACGGTCGGGCGTCGTTGATCACTTCCAGCTTGGCGCGCTGGTAGGACTTGGCGAGCGCCTCGCTGATCTCCTGGTCCTCCTGCGGGACGACCCGGCCGACGAGCGTGACCTTGGACCCGTAGCGGTGGTAGATGGAGGCCCACTCGACGCCGGTCGCGCCGCCGCCGCGGATGATGAAGCTCTTGGGGAGCTTCGGAAGGACGACGGCGTGATCGGAGTTGATCACCTTCTCGCCGTCGTACGGGACGCCCTTGATGGGGCGGGGCCGCGAACCGGTGTTGATGATGATGTTCGTCGCCTGGAGCTGGAACGGCTGGGAGCCGTCGACCGGCTCCACGCCGACGGTGTTCGGCCCGAGCAGGCGACCCCGAGCGTGGAACACCGGAATCTTGTGCTTCTTGTCGAAGAGGTACTGCAGCCCCTTGTACTGCCCCTCGACGACCTTGAGCGAGCGGCCGAGGGCCGTGTCGTAGTCGAAGCTCGCGTCACCACCGATGTTGACGCCGAATTCCTTGGCCCGCTTGACGGTATCAAAGACGTCGGCCGACTTCAGCATTGCCTTGGTCGGGATGCATCCACGGTGAAGGCAGGTGCCGCCGAGCTTGCTTTCCTCGATGACAGCAACGTTGAAGCCAAGCTGCTTGGCGCGGATTGCGGCGACATACCCGCCGGTCCCGCCGCCGAGGAGGACGATGTCGTAGGAATTCCCGGATTCGTTGACCGCTTCCGCCATTGGTCTCCCTCTTCGCGCCAGGCGACCGGTCCGGGGTGGCCGAACCCGGCCCGCCGGCGTCGCTAAAACGTTGACAAGTATACCCGTGTACCCCATCGGGCTGCCCCGGAGCGGTGTCCGGTGCCCCCTCGCGCTCCGGGTCGCCGCCGGGTGGAAGCCCGGAACCAGAGGTCGGACGGAAGGGTGTCGTCGATCTCGTCCTCGTCGGCGTCGGGGATGCTTTCCTCCTCTGGGGTCAGCCGGAGGCACGTCGAGGGTCGTCGGTTCGGCATGGTCCTTGGCTCCCGAAGGTGGGTGACGCGTGGCAAGCGCTGACAGGCAGGCATGGGGCGGCGAGGTGCGTAGGTTCGCCACGTGGGGAAGGCGCTTGCGGGCAATGGTCCCATGCCGGCGGAATAATCGTTCGATAACGGTGACAGACAGGCCGTTGTCGCTCCCGTACCCGTATGACAGACTCCCGGCACCCGCCTGACTCACCCGCTCGACGCCATGGCTGCCCTCCGGGGGTGGTCGTGGGACCTGCTTCCGGCCATCCCGGACAGGACGATGACGGTTTCGGGCCGGGGAGCAGGGCTGGTGACGGGACGGGGACCACTGCCGGTATCGGGACGGAGCGAGGCAGCCCAGTTGGCGTTCCCAGCGCTCCGTCCGGTCCTGCGGTCCGCCCCGTCGTTCGCCCACCCGTTCGAGCGCCACTTCGCCGACCTGCTCACCGCCTATGGCATCCGCTGGTGCTACGAGCCGACGACGTTCCTGCTACGGCGTCGGCCGGACGGATCGCCGGCGGAATGCTTTACGCCGGATTTCTACCTGCCGGACGCCCGCACCTACGTCGAGCTGACGTCTATGCGCCAGAGCCTGGTGACCCGGAAGCACCGCAAGGTCCGGCGCTTCCGGTCGTGCTGCCCTGGCTCGCGTGTCGTGCTGCTCTATCGCCGCGACTATCATCGGATGCTCGCCGCGTGGTCTGCCTGCGACCTATCACCGGAGAAGGGCGACGTCCTGGAAGGGGCCAGGGCGGGACGCGTCGTGATCGACTCGCCGGCGCTTCAGTCCCGTGTGATCGAGCTGGCGGATGGACTGGCTTCCCGCCACGCCTGTGGCGACCGGATGCCGGCCCTGGTCGCGATCGGGGCGGGGGGCACGCGGGTCGCGACCGACATCGCGGCCCGGCTGGCGGAGATCGGTGCCGCGACGGAGCTGGATGTCCTGTCGCTTGACCTGATCGATGGCCGCGCTCGGGTGTCCCGGTCGGGGCGAGTACCAGTGGGCAATCGGCCCGTGATCCTCGTGACCGGGATGATCAGCACCGGCCTGTCACTCGACTATATGAACGGCTGGCTTCGCCGCCGGCGGGCCGACGTGGTCGATAGCCTCGCGCTGCTCGACCGGCGGGCATCCCGGGTCTCGGTCCAGACGCCGGGGCATGTCGGCTTCGAGGTCGCCGCCGATATCCTCGTCGGTTACGGGCTGAATTTGCACCGGCAGTTCGCCGATCTCCCGTTTGTCGCCACGCTCGATGAGCGACCTGGCGCATCGCTGATCCTGCCGGCCGGTTGAGCGGCGTCTAGGAGCCTATCCTGCCGGTATGCGTGAGATCGACGTGCGTCGCCTGACCCCGGACAAATGGCGCGTGGAGCGACACCTCCGTCTGGCGGCGCTCACCGAGGCGCCGTCCGCTTTCGGCTCGACCCTGGCCGATGCCCGCCTGCTCGACGAGACCGGGTGGCGGGCGCGCATGGCTGGGCAGATTCGGTTTGCGGCCTTCCTCGATGGGACACCCTTGGGCACCGCTGGCTGGGCGCACGCCCGTCCCCCGTACCCGGACGGAGAGGCGCTGCTGCTCGAGATGTGGGTGGCCCCAGCGGCCCGGGGGGCCGGGGTGGGTGATGCGCTCGTCCGGGCGATCGTCGCTGACGTGACGGAGAGTGGTATCGGCACGATCAGGCTCTCGGTCACGCCAGGCAATGCCCCGGCCGTCCGCCTCTACGCCCGGAACGGCTTCGTCGAGGTGCCGACGCCGGACCGGGTCGAGCCGGGGATGATCGAGATGATCCGGCCCGTCGGAAGCGGGTAACGGGCGACCCTCCTTTGGCTGCCGTATAGTCAGACGGATGACGCACGTCGCCACGCCAGGGGAGCCTCCATGACTGGATCCGTTTCTTCGCCGATGCCCGAGCCGTCTGATGGGGCTGTCGCGAGCCTGCTGCCGTACTTCGCCGCGCCGACCGTGACCGCTCCCGCGTGGCTGGCCGGCGACCGGATCGCCTTCATCAGCGACCGCAGCGGGATCCCGCAGCTCTGGGTGTCCGACCCGGTCACCGAGCCAGTCGACCCGGTCCATGGCCTGGCGGTCCACCAGATCACGGATACCCCCGACCGGATCTCAGCGCTGATGGCGACCCATGCCGGGGACGCGTTGCTCTTCGGCATGGACACCGGTGGTGACGAACATCAGCAGCTGTGGCGGATCGATCTGCCGGGAGGCGACCCGGCGCGGGCGTCCCGTCCCGTCACGCTGACCAGCGAGACGGGCGTGATCCATTCGTTCGGCGCGGTCTCCCCGGACGGCTCCAGGCTCGCATTCGCCGACAACGAGCGCGACCGCCGCTATTTCGATGTCCGTGTGATCGGGCTGGCTGACCCGGCCTCGGTCCCGATCCTTCAGCTGGCCCGCGATTCGGCACTCTATCCGCTGGAGTACTCCGAGGATGGCAGCCGGCTCCTGATCCGGGAGAACACGTCGAACCTCGATGCCAATCTCTATCTCCACGACCCCGAGAGCCGCGAGCCCGTCCTGCTGACCGAGCATGAGGGCGAGGCGTCGATCGCCGACGCGACGTTCGCCCCGGGTGGCGAGGGCGTCCTGATCGCGACCAATCGCGATCGCGAGTTCTGCCGCTTGGTCCGGGTGTCGCTGACCGGTGAAATCATGGAGGTGCTGGCCGAGCCGGAGTGGGACGTCGAGGCCGTCGCCGTCGCTCACAAGACGGGCCGGATCGCCTGGTCCGTCAACGAGGATGGCATCTCCCGCGTGACCCTCCGCTCGCCGGACGGCACCACGACGGTCGTATCGGAGCTACCAGCCGGGACCGTCGACCGGCTCACCTGGTCCCCCTCCGGGGAGTCACTGGCCGTTTCGATCACCTCGCCGACCGAGCCGGGCGCCGTCTGGCTGGTCGCCCCGGATGGGCAGGCGCGCGCGGTGGTGCCGCCGGCCTACGGCGATCTCGACCCTGCCACTCTGGTCGACCCGGAAATCGTCCGCTTCACCTCATTCGACGGGCGAGAGATCCCGGCCTTCTGGTTCGTCCCGGAGGGCGACGGCCCGTTCCCGGTAGTTGTTGATGTCCATGGTGGGCCGGAGGGGCAGCGGCGCGCAGGCTGGCAGCCGGTCCTGCAGTTCCTGCTCGGTCGGAGCTTCGCGGTTCTCTCCACCAATGTCCGGGGGAGCTCGGGTTATGGCCGGACGTATTGCCATCTCGACGACCGCGAGAAGCGTTACGACTCGGTCGCCGACCTGGCAGCGGCTCATGACTGGCTCCGGGCTCAGCCAGAGGTAATCGACGACCGGATTGCCATCTACGGTGTGTCGTACGGCGGGTTCATGGTCCTCGCGGCCCTGACCACGCAGCCGGAGCGATGGGCAGCCGGCGTCGACGTCGTGGGCATCGCCAACTTCGTCTCGTTCTTCCAGAACACGGGACCATGGCGTCGGCGGTTGCGGGCCGCCGAGTACGGAGACCCGGATACCCAGGCGGACCTGCTCCGCGAGCTGTCGCCGATCCACCGGGTCGCAAACATCCGGGCACCGCTGATGGTCGTCCACGGGCGGAACGACCCCCGGGTCCCGCTCGATGAGACGGAGCAGATCGTCGAGGCAGTCCGCGGGCACGGCGGCATCGCCGAGCTGATGATCTTCGACGACGAGGGGCATGGTCTGGTCCGGCGGCCGAACCGCGTGAAGGCGTACGGAGCGATGGTCGACTTCCTAGACCAGCACCTCCGCGCCTGACCGACCGGTCCCTTCGAAACCGACGATGGCCGCCTCCCTTGCAGGAGGCGGCCATCGTCGTTACGGGCGTGTCGGAACATGAGGCCGTTGGCGGAACGGATACAAAGAGGGAAAAAGTAGGCGGGCGGCTTGTCGCCGCCCGCCTGAGAAGTGCTGCTCGGTTCTCCGAAGGGGGAGTGAAGGGGAGTGAAGGTGCTCCTGAAGGTTAGCCGCTCACCTGGTGGAGCAGGATGGCTTCGCGGCGTGCATGTCCGGGTTGGCCGGTCATGAGAGAGGAGGTCCCCGAGCAGTTGTCGTTGCCGTTGGCTTCGAAGACCATCGGCCTTCGTTGTTTGATAGCTACGCAAGTCTGGTGCCAACGGCTCGTTCCCCGGCTTCGGTTCCCGATCGGACTCCGCGACTGACGTACTACGAGAGGAAGCACATCGCGTGCCACCCGCCTTTGGCAGAGGGCGCCGAGGCGGATCAGCTGGCGTAGGCCGATCGGCTGGCCGACTTGGATCGGCCCTTGAGTGTCTTCCGAGCCAGCACCTGGCCACTGCTCTCGTCGAGCAGGACGAGCCGACCGATCGAGGCGCTCGCCTTGAGACTCTCGGTGTGCCGGGCAAGGATGTCGCGGGCGAGGGTAGGATCGGCCGTCTTCTCCAGCAGGATTGACTGACCCTCACTGTGGAACTCGAGCCGGAATGCGCGGGAGCTAACGGACATGGTGTTTGCCTTTCAATGCCCTTCGTCCTTGCGCCGACGGGCAACCGAGGTCGGGAAGGGGTCCATCCGCTCGGCCGCACTGCCCGGAGGGACCAACGTTTTCCGCTGACGCACGATCCGGACCGCTTCCATGGACCATCGTAACGATCGTCGCGGCGGACCATTCTCCAGCTTCAGCAGCGGGGCCAAGGCAAACGTCTGCCCCGCGATCCCGCTCCTCGCCCCGCCCTGAAGCTCAAGTGGCATTGACGGTGCAATTCCGACAGCGGGCGACGCCCCGGCGACAGCCGGATGCCAAGCACCACAACGTGGTCGTACCCGACCGCAGATGGGCCGGGCATGAGAACAGACTCCATCGAGAGGGAACAGCAATGGACGAACACCGGAACGATCTGATGACCGCCATGCAGCCAGGCACCGACGTCTACGGCACCGACGGCGAGAAGCTCGGAACCATCATCGAGGTGAGCCAGGACTATCTCGTCGTCGAGAAGGGGCTGTTCTTCCCGACGGACTACTTCGTGCCGATGACCGCCGTGTCCACTGCCGAGCCTGAGCGCGTGCTCCTGAGCGTCAGCCGTGACGAGGCGCTGGTGCAGGGCTGGGACCGGCGCCCGGGCGAGCAGTCCGGTGCGAATAGTGGTAATGACGCGGGGTCGTCGGGGATTGCTCTGGCGGGGCCGACGGACCTGGTCGCCCCTGCCGACGAGCGCGAGCGCCGCGAGGGCGACCCCGTCACCGCTGGCATGGGCTCGCTGCTGGGAACCATCCCGCCGGCGGCCGACTTCGCCACGCTCGGTGTCGCGGCCGTCGATGTCGATGAGGACTACACAGACAGGGGTCAGCCGGATGGTGACCCTGACCCATCGCCAGACGATCCCTCTGATCCGGTCGGACGCCCCTCCTGACCGCCCCGATGACCACGATCCCCTACCTACGGCCCGGATGGCGCGACCCGCTCTATCCCGAACCATCCGCGGATCGACTGCGCGTCGAGGAGCGGCTATTGCCCTGGCTCGGGGTCGATGGCGCCCTCGGGGGACGGCGCAGCCTCGCCGAACTGGTGGCTGGCGGATCAGTCGCACCCGGAGTGGCTTCGACCCTGGCGCGGCTCGCGCGGTCACGGGCGAGTCTGCTCGTGATCGGTGGGCCGAGTGGCTGCGGCAAGACGACGCTCCTCGAAGCGCTATTGCCGTGGTACCCCCCGGCCGACCGGCGGATCCGGCTTCGGGGCGCGGGCGAGTCGTTCGTTTGGAGCCGCCAGCCGGGCTTCAATCCCGGCGCGACCGTCGTCGTCGCGGAAGAGATCAGCGGGCACCTGCCGTCCTACCTCTGGGGCCCGGCCGTCGACACCTTCCTGGGACTGGGTAATCGTGGTGCGGCGCTTATCGCGACCGCACACGCCGAGGATCCGGCCGGAGTCGTGAGGCTGCTCTGTGGGTACCCCCTTCGTTTGTCCATCAGCCGCGTCGCCACGTTTGATGTGATCATCGGCCTCGTTACTGATGAGGGGGAGATTCGTTCCCGCATCGGGGAAGCCTGGGTGCCGCGAGAGGTTCCGGGTGGCGGCGTGGTCTTCGAGCCGGTCGACCTGGGGGGCAGCCCGTTAGTGATGCCGGAGCGCCTCCGGTGTCGGCTGGATGGGCAGCCCGATGACGGGCAGTTCCTGGTCGTACCGTGAACCCGGGATAGGGGTGTCCTGCCCATGCGCGCAGGTCGGCGGCGGTCCCGCGCCGGGGTCCGGGTTGTACCATTGCATTCGAACCAGGGACCCCGCGAGGGCCGACCATACCACCCGGTCCCCGCCCATCAGCACTGCCCCGGCCGCCCCAGGTGACCCATCACGACGGCGACGACCGGGTCGGGCCAAGAGGCAGCGATGACGACGACCAACCAGCCGGCCCCCGCCACTGACCGCCCGACGACGCTCGGAACCCTTCGCGCCAGCGGATACCAGCCGAAGACGCTGCGCCAGGAGCTCCGCGCCAACCTGATCGCGAAGATCCGGCGCGGGGATCGTCTGTTTCCGGGCGTGGTGGGCTATGACCAGACCGTCATCCCACAGATCGAGAATGCCATCCTCTCCGGCCAGGACATCATCCTCCTCGGCGAGCGGGGCCAGGCCAAGACGCGGATCGCGCGCAGCCTGACCAGCCTGCTCGACGAGGTGGTTCCGGTCGTCGCCGGGTCCGAGGTAAATGACGACCCGTTCGAGCCGATTTCCCGCTACGCCCGTGACCTGATCGCGGAGCAGGGCGACGATACCCCGATCGAATGGCTTCCCCGGGAGCGGCGTTACGGCGAGAAGCTGGCCACCCCGGACACGACCATCGCTGACCTGATCGGAGAGGTCGATCCGATCAAGGTGGCCGAGGGCCGCTATCTCTCGGACGAGCTGACGATCTCGTACGGGCTGATCCCGCGGACCAACCGGGGCGTGTTCATCCTCAACGAGCTGCCCGATCTCGCCGAGCGGATCCAGGTCGGCCTCCTCAACATCATGGAGGAGCGCGACGTCCAGATCCGGGGCTACAAGATCCAGTTGCCCCTAGACGTGCTGGTCGTCGCGTCGGCCAATCCCGAGGACTACACCAACCGCGGGCGGATCATCACGCCGCTCAAGGACCGGTACGGCAGCCAGATCCGGACCCACTACCCCGAGTCGGTCGAACTCGAAGTCGAGATCATGGATCAGGAGGTAGCGCGGTTCCCGGATGACGGGATCACGGTCGACGTCCCGCTGTTCATGAAGGAACTCGTCGCCAGCATCACGCACCAGGCACGCCAGTCCAGCGACGTCTCCCAGCGCTCCGGCGTGTCGGTCCGAATGAGCATCGCGAACTACGAGAGCGTGATCGCCAACGCCACGCGCCGGGCGATCCGGCTGGACGAGCGCCAGGCCGCGCCCCGCATTTCCGACCTCGCCGCCGTGCTCGCCAGCACCACCGGCAAGATCGAGTTCGAGACGATGGGTGAGGTTCGCGAGGAGCAGATCGTCGACCGTCTTATCCAGAACGCCATCGTCTCGACATTCAATCGTTACTTCTCGGTGCGACAATTCGAGGCACTGGTTCAGGCGTTCGAGAACGGCCTGGCCATCGAGTCCAGTGAACTGATGCCGGCGATGGACTACGTTCACCAGCTCAGTCACCTCGACGGGGTGCGGGAAGGGCTGGATCGTCTCGCGGTCGGGGGCAACCCGGCGGTCGTCGCGTCCGGCGTCGAGTTCATCCTCGAAGGACTGCATCTCAACCGGCGGCTGAACAAGGCCGCCCGCGAAACCAGTGGCGGACCCGTCCGTTACCACCGATGAGCCATCTTCGACGAAGGTAGGCCGCCAGGAGAAGACGACCCGTGTCCATGTGGGGAGAGGATCGCGACGACCGCTACCTGCGACCGACGCAGCCGGAATCGTTTACTCCCGGTACCGTTCGCACCGGTCTGCGGGCGGTGCCGCGCTGGGTCTGGATCGCGTTCGCCGTCGTGCTCTTCATCGCGTTCGCGATCGCCCTCCGCGGGATCCCGTTCTTCCTGCTGTTCTTCCTGTTCATCTTCGGAGCGAACAAGTTCGACCGGGTGAAAGGGTGGATGCACGGGGATGACGGCCAGCGACACGGCACAGGACACATCCCGCACCGGGCCGGTGGTGCCCCCCGCAAGCCGACCGTGCAGTGGGGCGAACCTGGCTCGCAGCGAGTCCGGGCGGATGATTCCGTTGCCGACCCGGCGCTGCGAGCCGCCCTCTTCCGGGGCCGGGAGCTGGCCGCCCGGATGCGGGCGACGCTTCCCGGTATACGGGACCAGGCGATCCGTACCCGGGCCACCAATCTGGTCGACGATGCCGACCGCATCGTGTCCTCGGTGCGGGAGCGCGGAGACGCGCACATGGCGGAGGTCTTCAATGACCGCTACCTGGCACCGGCGACCACCATTCTCAGCCGCTATTCCCGGATCGCCGCACGGGACCTGACCACCGCCCGGGATGCGATCCAGCGAGTGGAGCAGCACGACCTGCCGCTCCTTCAGACGAAGTTCGACGAGTTCTACGAGCAGATTCACCGCGGAGATCTGATTGACCTGGAAGTCGCCTCGGAGATGCTCGCGTTCGAACTGGGCTCGCCGGTCAACGGAGCCCCGCCGCTCGACGACGGGCAAGATGACGACGACATCCGCAGGCCGGTGCGGTGGGACCCGGTCGATCCGATCGCGGACCCGAAGGTCCGGGAGCGATGAGCCGCTCCGACAAGGCGCTGCGGAGGGCCGACAAGGTTGCCCGCAGGGCCGAGCGCCGTGAGCAGAAGGCGGCAATCCGGCGCGGTGATTACGGGATGGAGGCGATGGCGATGGCTGACAGCGACGATTCCTACCGACGAGCCCGGAAGCGGGCGGAAGAGGTAGCGGGCTACTGGAGCCATCTCGGCGCCTATCTGATCGTCATCGGCGCGCTGATCATCATCAACCTGATCACGTGGGGTGGCTACTTCTGGGCAATCTGGCCGGCCATGGGCTGGGGCATCGGCCTCGCATTCCATACCTGGAATACCTTCGGCCCTACCATGGGCGACGAGTGGAAGGAGCGGAAGGCGCGGGAATGGTCCGGCCAGGTGGCGCCAGCCGGCGCCGCACCCCAGCCAGCCTACAGCCAGGGGCGATTCCGGTCGTCCGGCTCGTCGACCACGACGGCGTCCCCCGGGCAGGCAGCCGGAGCTACGCTTTCGCAGCTGACCGAGCGGGCCGGCGCCGAGATCGACCGGCTGCGGGCCGTCTCCCGCCGGATCCCCACGCCGGACGCTCGACGGCAGGCACTCGAAGTCCTGGCATCGGCTGATCAGATCGTCGCCGCGCTCGGCGACGGGACGGGAGACGAGTCCACGGCCAGGACCTTCCTTGACCGCTACCTTGGGCCGACCGCGACGATCCTTGACCGGTACCAGCGCCTGGCCGTCCGAAACATCGACGCGGCCGCTCCTGCCCTTCGCCGCGTCGAGGAGCATGACCTCCCGCTCCTGAACCGCCGCATGAACGATCTCCGCGCGCAGATTCACCAGGGCGACCTGATCGATCTTGAAGTCGCCTCCGAGATGCTCGCCTTCGAGCTCGAAGAGATTGACGAATCCGGCCCGCCGCTGACCGGTCGGAACGCCGCCCCGATCCCGACCGGCCGGGCCGCCAAGCCAGACCCGGTCGGCCGCTGACCTTGATCGCCAACGCACGCACCGGATGACCGCGCACACCCGCAGCGGTCATCGGTGTCCCCATCCCGGGACGCCAGGGAGAACCGTCAATGCCCTTTCACCGCACCGGGTCCCGCTATTCCCGCTGGGACGGCGCCCAGGCCGTCGATGCGATGGACGCCAACGACCTGATGAGCGCCATCTCGGACGACCTGATGAACAGCGGGGACCTCGACCTCGCCATGCAGCGGATGTTCCGCTGGGGCTTCGAGCGACCGGATGGCTCGCATATGCCCGGTCTCCGCGACCTGATGAGCCGCGTCCGGGAGCAGCGCCAGCAGCAGCTGGACAAGTACGACCTCGGGTCCATCATCGACCAGGTCCGCGAGAAGCTCGACCAGGTCCTCCAGACCGAGCGCGACGGCATCAATGCCCGCGTGGAGGACGGACGGCGCCAGCTGGACCAGCGCCGGCAGGCCGCGAACGAAACGCAGCCTGATGGCAACGGGGATCGACCGGATTCGGACGGGTCAGGAGCGGTAGCCCCGGGTCCCGACGCGACGGCGAGTGCCAGTCCGATGGGCACTGACGAAGCCGGCGCGGGCGGCGGAGCAGGCGATCGGCCCGAGCAATCCGATGCCTCCTCCGATCATGATGACGACCTCCAGTCCCTGCTCGAGCAGATGGCCGACCGCAAGCGCCAGCAGCTCGATCGCGTGCCGGACGACATGGGCGGCGCCATCTCGGCGCTCCGGGACTACGAATTCATGGTGCCCGAGGCGTACGGCCAGTTCCGGGAACTGCTCGACATGCTGCGGCAGCAGGTCATGGACTCGACCTACCAGGGCCTTTCCCAGTCATTGCAGGGGATGTCGTCCGACGACGTTGACAACCTCAACCGCATGCTTGGCGACCTGAACGAGATGATGGAGGCCGACGCCCGGGGCGAACCGACCGACTTCGAGCAGTTCCAGCACAAGTGGGGGCACTACTTCGGGAGTGATGTCCAGGACCTCGACGGGTTGAAGCAGCGCATGGGTGAGCAGATGCAGGCCATGCGGCAGCTGATGGACAACATGTCTGCCGAGCAGCGGTCCGAACTCGAAGGATTGATGTCGGCGGCCATGAACGACCCGGAGACCCAGGCCCAGATGCAGCGGCTGGCCCAGAACCTCGGGCAGTCGATGCCGTCGGATGGTCGCCGCCAGCCGCTGGACTTTTCCGGCGATGAGTCGCTGACGCTCGACGAGGCGAGCCGGCTGATGAACCGGATGCGCCAGTACGACGACCTCGAGCGCGAGTTGCAGGACGTTTCCTCCTGGCAAGATCTCGCCAACCTCGATGACGACCTGCTGCGCGACCTGCTGGGCGAGGAAGGTGGCGAGGAAGTCAGCCACCTTCGCCAGCTTGCGAAAGTGCTCGAGGATGCGGGTTACATCAAGGCGGGGCAGCGCGGCTACGAGCTGACGCCGCAGGGCGTGCGCAAGATCGGCGAGAAGGCACTGGCCGACATCTTTCTCAATCTGAAGAAGGACCGCGTCGGGCAGCACGAGCTCCGCTCGAACGGCGCCTCTGGCGAGCGGGTGGATCAGAACAAGCCCTACGAATTCGGCGACCCGTTCCAGCTCGACCTGCCACAGACCGTGATGAACGCCGTGCAGCGTGACGGCGTCGGGTCTCCGGTCCGGCTGCAGCCGGAGGATTTCGCGGTCTACCGCAACGAATACCTGACCCGGACCGCGACCGTGCTGATGATCGACATGAGCCGGTCGATGCTCTACAACGGGTGCTTCAACGCCGCTCGGAAGGTCGCGCTTGCCCTGGACTCGCTGATCCGCTCCCAGTACCCGAGGGACGCGATGGCGATCATCGGCTTCTCCTCGACCGCCGAGGAGCTCAAGACCACCGACCTGCCGACCCTGCACTGGAACGAGCACAACTACGGCACGAACATGCAGCACGGCTTCCAGCTGTCACGCCAGTTCCTGGCCCGGCACAAGGGCGCCAACAAGCAGATCATCGTCGTGACCGACGGCGAGCCGACCGCGCACTTCGACGAGAGTGGCAAGGTTCGCTTCAACTACCCGCCCAAGCCCGCTACCTTCCGGGAGACCCTCCGCGAGGTCGGCCGGGCGACGAAGGACGGCATCACGATCAACACCTTCATGATGGAGCGGTCGCTGTACATGGTGCAGTTCATCGACGACCTGATGAAGATCAACCGCGGGCGGGTCTTCGCCGCTACCCCCGGCGAGCTCGGCGAGTATGTCCTGATCGACTACGTCGCCAACAAGCGGAAGCGGGTCGGCTGAGCGTCGGCGACCGGTCAGTGGCGCCCTTTCTGCGCTGCGGCAGAGCAGTGGTCCAGCAGCCGCTGGCCGGGACAATGCAAGGAGAGACCGCCATGCGCTTCGGAGCAGGCATCATCATCGGCACGATCATCGGCGTCATCATCGTCATCTGGCTGCTGGTCCAGATCATCCAGGGCATCCTGTAACCCCCTCTACCCCCTCGTTGAATGATTGGAAGGGCCGGCAAAAGCTTGCCGGCCCTTTCTCTGTGCGCAACTGCCCTGCTGGTGGCAAGCGGGATCGGTTTCACAGTTCCGCGCCCGGCAGCGGCAGGTTGGCCGCTCCACCGAACCTCATCAACAAGTCACCGCGCATCCAGTCGTCGGAGGGATCGGGGTGATCCAGGGGAGGTGTACCGGACGTACTGTTCATCGCTGCGGTTACCACCTGGTTTGCATTCGTCCCAGTGCGTCTTCATCTTCTTCCCGGTGCTGGCACTTCATCGGTAAGGGAACAGGTATTCATGTGCGTGACCGGACCAGAGCTCACTCCCTCCGATGTGCCGCACTCATATGCCCAGCAAGCTCTTCACCTGCGCGCCGCGACCAGCGATGACCACGGCGAGGTCATTCGCCTTCTCGACGAATCGGTAATGTGGCTGGTCAGTCGCGGACGCTCGAACCAATGGGGCAGTGAGCCCTGGACTGGCAACGAGACCAGGATGTCGCGAATCTACGGGATGCTGCAGGACAACGACGGTATCGTCGCCGAACGTGCTGGACGTATCGTTGGTGTCGCCGTCGTCGGGCAATCCAACCCACCCTACGTCCCTGACGTGGTCGTGCCGCAGCGTTACATCCACCTGCTGATCGCCGCCCCATCGGAGCGAGGAAATGGGGTCGGGAGCGTCCTTCTCGAACGGATCCGGGCCGATACTCGTGCGGCCGGCATCCGGTTATTGCGCGTTGACTCGTTCGGTGGCGGCGATCGTCGCCTGGTCAATTACTATGTTGGCCAGGGCTTCACGCCAACGGAGACGTTCCACCGGGGCAACTGGGTCGGCCAGCTGTACGAGCAGTATCTCGACTGATCCTGGACTCCGAGAGACGTGAAGGAGCCCGGTGCGAGCGTCGCACCGGGCTCCTGGGTCTGTCCCCAATCCGTCTCGACGTCAGTCGCCCCAGTCCAGTGAGGCGCCACGCCGGTAGTCGGTCACCCGGCTCTCGAAGAAGTTCTTCTCCTTGCCCAGGTCGATCGTCTCGCTCATCCACGGGAACGGGTTGCGGGCCATGTACTGCCTCGGCAGCCCGATGCGCTCCAGGCGGCGATCGGCGACGAAGCGGACGTACTCCTCGAACAGATTGCTATTGAGGCCCATCACGCCGTTGGGCAGGCAGCTCCGGGCGTAGTCGGCCTCGAGCTCGACGGCGTGCCGGATCCGGCTGACCAGGTGGTCGCGGAAATCCTGCGTCCAGACCTGCGGGTTCTCGGCGACGATGCCGTTGATCAGGTCGATGCCGAAGTTGAGGTGGACCGTCTCGTCGCGAAGGATGTACTGGAACTGCTCTCCGATGCCGGTCATCCGGTTCTGGCGGTGGAACGACAGGATCATAGCGAAGCCGGCGTAGAAGAAGATGCCTTCCATGATCACGTAGAACCCGACGAGGTTCTCGAGGAACTTGCGTGTGCCCTCGTCCGTGGCGGTGCTGAACTCCGGGTCGAGCAGCGCCGCGGTGAGCTCCATCTCGAGCTCGTCCTTGGCCGCGATCGCCGGGATGTCCCGGTACATCCCGAAGATTTCCTTCTCGTCCAGGCCCAGGCTTTCCACGATGTAGTGAAAGGTGTGGGTGTGGATGGCCTCCTCGAACGCCTGCCGGAGCAGGTACTGGCGGCACTCGGCGTTGGTGACCTGCTTGAAGATCGCCAGCGTCAGGTTGTTGGCGACGAGACTCTCGGCGGTCGAGAAGAAGCCGAGATTGCGCATGATGACCAGCCGCTCGTCCTCCGACAGACGGTTGCCCTTCCAGGTGGCGATGTCGGCGCCCATCGGGACCTCGGTCGGCATCCAGTGGTTGGCGCAGCCGTTGAGGTAGTGCTCCCAAGCCCACTCGTACTTGAGCGGCATCAACTGGTTGACGTCGACCGTCTCACAGTTGATCAGGCGCTTGCGGTCATTGGCCGTTCGGTCGTCGGCGCGCTTCGGCAGGTCCGGAATCACCGGAGCAGCCGGTGTGAGGGTCGCGGTCGCGGGGCCGAGATCGAAATCGAGGACCATGAGGATCATCCTTTCGAAAGAGTGGTGTCATTCGAAGCAGGGGGTCCGGGGCTGAAACCCCCGGGCTGAACGGCTGTCGCGAGTGGGCAGTTGATCAAACCGCGGCCCGTTTCGCGGAGCCATCGCGGGCCGTGGCGGCTACCCTGTGATGAGCCCGGGTGCTTCAGCCCCGGGGATAACCGGCCCTACTGGCAGGCCTCGCAGTCCAGCTCCGGCTCAATGGTCGGGCTGGTGTCAGTGGCGCGGGCCGCCATGGGGCGAGCTGGCGCGTCGACCGGTGTGGTCATCGGTGCGGGAGCGATCGCCTGGGTGACCGGGTTGGTCGTCAGAGCCTGGGCCGCCGGAGCCGCCGGTGCGGAGTGAGTCCCGGCCGCTTCGCGGTTGATCGAGACGTTGCCGGAGGCGCTGTAGCTCTTCATCCAGCGGGGCTGGATCCCGAAGCGGTTGACGTCGAGCGTGGACTTCTCGGCCTGCGTCGCCCCGCGGGAGCGGAGGTAGTAGGTCGTCTTGAGCCCTTTCCGCCAGGCCAGGGTGTACATGTCGTTGAGCATCCGGCCGTTGGGTTCCGCGACGTAGAGGTTGAGCGACTGGCCCATGTCGATCCACTTCTGACGGCGGGCGGCGCACTCGATCGTCCAGGAGGAGTCGACCTCGAACGCGGTCGGGTAACGCTCCTGGATCTCCAGCGGGATCCGCTCGATGTGCTGGATCGAGCCGTCCCAGTACTTGAGCTCCTGCAGCATGTCGTCGTCCCAGAGCCCGGCAGCGTCGAGGTCGCGGTGCAGGTACTCATTGACGACGGTGAACTCGCCGGAGAGGTTGCTCTTGACGAACAGGTTGCTGAACAGCGGCTCGATCGACTGCGACACGCCCTGGATATTCGAGATCGTCGCGGTCGGCGCGATCGCCATGCAGTTGCTGTTGCGGATGCCATGCTCGGCGATGGCGGCCCGGACCGGCGCCCAGTCCAGGTAGCCTCCCCGGACGACCTCGACGTTCTCGCCGCGCTCGGCCGCCAGCAGGTCGAGCGTGTCCTGCGGCATCAGCCCGCGGTCCCACTTGGAGCCGGCGAACGACGGGTACGCCCCCCGCTCGGCAGCCAGGTCGGCTGACGCCTTGTAGGCATGCCAGGCGACCATCTCGGTCGACCGGTCGGCGAACTCCACCGCAGCGGGGGAGGCGTAGGAGACTCCGATCTCGGACAGCGCGTCCTGGAAGCCCATCAGGCCGAGGCCGATCGGGCGGTGGCGCAGGTTGGAGTCGCGTGCCTCGGGCACCGGGTAGTAGTTGATGTCGATGACGTTGTCGAGCATCCGGATCGCCAGCTCGACCGTCGTGCCGAGGGCCTCCCGGTCCAGCTGACCGTCGACGATATGACGGACGAGGTTGACCGAGGCGAGGTTGCAGACGGCGATCTCGCCCTCGCTGGTGTTGAGCAGGATTTCCGTGCAGAGGTTGGAGTTGTGGACGACGCCGACGTGATCCTGCGGCGACCGGACGTTGGACGGGTCCTTGAAGGTGATCCAGGGATGACCGGTCTCGTAGAGCGCGGTCAACATCCGACGCCACAGGTCGACGGCCTTGAGCGTCCGGTGAAGCGGGATCTCACCCGCAGCCGCCTTCGCCTCGTACTCGGCGTACCGCTTGGCGAACTTTGCCCCGTACAGGTCATGCAGATCCGGGACGTCGTCCGGGCTGAACAGCGTCCAGGTGCCGTTCTGGGCGACACGCTGCATGAACAGGTCCGGCACCCAGAGGGCGGTATTCATGTCATGGGTGCGGCGGCGATCATCGCCGGTGTTCTTGCGCAGATCGAGGAACTCCTCGACGTCGAGGTGCCAGTTCTCGAGGTAGGCGCAGACGGCACCCTTGCGCTTGCCGCCCTGGTTGACCGCGACCGCGGCATCGTTGACCACCTTGAGGAAGGGGATGACGCCCTGGCTCTGGCCGTTGGTGCCGGTGATGTGCGAGCCCAGCGCGCGGACGTTGGTCCAGTCGTTGCCCAGCCCGCCACTCCACTTGGACAGCAGGGCGTTGTCGCGGACGCTCTTGAAGATGTGATCGAGGTCGTCCGAGACCGTGGTCAGGTAGCACGACGACAGCTGCGGGTGGAGCGTACCGGCGTTGAACAGGGTCGGCGAGGACGAGCAGAGCCGAAAGGAGGACAGCGCCTCGTAGAAGCTGATCGCCCGCTCATTGCGCTCCTCCGGCCGCTCGCCGAGCGCCAGGCCCATGGCAACGCGCATCCAGAACGTCTGCGGCAGCTCGATCCTGCGCTTGCGGTGGTGAACCAGGTAGCGGTCGTAGAGGGTCTGCAGACCGAGATAACGGAACAGCAGGTCGCGCTCCGGCGCCAGTGCGGCGCCCAGCCGGTCCAGGTCGAAATGGGCCAGCTCCGGTGTGTACAGACCGTGCTGGATCCCAAGCCGGATGTTCGCGGCGAAGGTGCTGGCGTAGAAGCCGACTTCGCGGACGCCAACCCTGCGCCCGACGACTTCGCTGTAGATCGTCCGGAGCAGCGCCTTGGAAGCGACGAAGGCGTAGGCGGGGTGGCGCTCGATCCTGCTGCGTGCGGCCAACACGATCGACCGGTCCAGCTCCAGCAGCGTCATGCCGTCGTGCAGCGTGGCGACGACGTCGTCCTCGATGCCCTTGAGGTCGACGATCGCCGAGGTGCCCGCCGCCTCGCTAATCCAGGTCCGGAGCAGTGCCCGGTTAACCTGGAGCGACTCGCCCAGCTCGTTCCGGAGCGTCATGTGCTCGTCGTAGCGGCGGCGGGCGCGGGCCTCGCGGTAGAGGATGTACCGACGGGCCACGTCAAAGGCGCCATCGGCCATGAGCTGGCGCTCGACCAGGTCCTGGACGGACTCGACCGTCACGGCGGAGTCGGAATCGAGGGCACCGATCACGCCGTTCGTGATCCGCTCGACGCGATCGGCGACGGAGGAGGGGATCGGATCGGGGAAGGGGATGCCGTTCTCGGCCCGGAAGGCCATCTCGATGGCGTGGGCGATCCGGCTGCCGTCGAACGGGACGGTTCGGCCGTCACGCTTGGTGATGCTGATGACGGCGGAGCGACCGGCCGACGGGACGCCGTCACCGGAGCGGCTGGAAGGGCGAAGGTGATCGCGTTCGAGGACCATGGAGGCGCTCCATCCGACAGGTCCCGCGCGGGGTAGGTGACCTTGCGTGCATATCCAGTTGCGGGCTCGCGAGGGGCCATGACGGCAACACCTGCATCGGTGTCGCGAGATCACGGGGAGGAGGAGGTGCGTCACCGCGGCCATGTCCCGGGAACCAGGACACGCAGGTCGAATGCAGCACCGCCGATCCCTCCCACGAGGGTCAGGCGACAGCGCACCCGGTTGGGTGCGCGGCATCGGCAGGTCTTCGGGCTTGCAGGCGGCCGGGACGGGTACCCGATTCCTACTGACCGTCGCTTCCCGACCCCGGAAGGCCAGTGCTCGATGACGGTGTTCGTTCCTGCGTACCGCTGCGGGGCAGCTCCGGATTCGAACCGGATTCCCTCTTGCGCCGGTGCTCCGGGGAACCCGGGCACCGAACCGATACTGATGATGACCATACCAGTGGCGGTAGGTGGCGTCAACATATAGTGGCGTACGGAGACCGGCATACGACATGTTGTGCGGATAATAGGGCTGAACGTGGTTTAATGCGGATAGGCTTCTGGAACATTGACCAGCGGTCAAGACGAAAGCCCTGCTCCACAGAGGCGGAGCAGGACTTTCGTCGTGAGCGTCGTGCGCGTCGTGAGGGACAGGGGAGGTGCTAAGCCTGTCTGGTCTGACCCGCGTCGTACTTCGTCAGGTCGAGCGCGGCCATCGTCTCGGTCAGGTCCGAGGACGTTCCATCGTCGAGGACCGGGCCCGGCTTGATCACGGTTGCGTGGTCGATCAGGCCGCGACGACGGAGGATCTCCTTGCGAATCGCGAGCCCGAGCTTGGGCTGCCCCTCGAAGACCAGCAGCGGCAGGTAGCGGTTGTAGACCTCGGTCGCCGTTGCCCGGTCGCCGGAGAGCCATGCGGAGACGATCTCCACCAGAATCTCCGGAAAGGCGAAACCCGTCATCGTGCCGGACGAGCCACGCCGGAGCTCGTCCAGCAGGTAGACACCACCGAGTCCGCCGAGGACGGATACCTCGCGGTCGACCATCGCCAGCGTCTGGGCGGTGCGCTGCGGGGTCGGGGTGTCCTCCAGCTTGACGCAGTTGATCTCCGGCACGGCATTGACCAGGTCGGCCATCGCGCGGGGTGACATGGTCACGCCGTTGACCACCGGGTAATCCTGCAGCGTGATCGGCAGGCTGACTTCCTGGCCGATGGTCCGGTAGTGCTCGGTCAGTCCCGGGCCGGGCTGGAGGAACGTCGGCGGAGCGATCATCAGCCCGGCTGCGCCTGCCGCCCTGGCTTCCAGCGAGGCGGCGATGCAGGCCGGCGTGCTGTCGCGGCTGGTTCCGACGATGATCGGGACGCGACCCGCGTTGACCTCCATCGCGATCCGGAGGACCTCGCTCCGCTGGGCGTCGGTCTGCTTCTGAGCCTCGCCAACGACGCCAAGGATCGTGATTCCGGTGACGCCGGCCGCAATGATCCCGTCAACCAGGCGCCGGAATGACCCCTCGTCGAGCGCGCCATCCGGGGAGACCGGTGTCGCCATGATGTTGTAGACGCCGGTGAGCGGGGCGAAGCTGGGCATGGTAGTCAATTTCTCCGGGCTAGGGCGTGATGGAGGTCAGCTCGGGCGGACGACGCTACGGACGAGGTTCAGGACGTTCGCCGGGCGCTCCGCCAGGCGGCGCATGTAGAAGAAGTACCACTCCGGGCCGAACGGCGTGGCGATCAGCACGCGGTAGCCGCGCCGGACGAGGTCCTGCTGGAGCTGCGGCCGGATGCCGTAGAGCATCTGGAACTCGTACCGGTCCTTCGGGATGTCGTGTGCCTCGGCGTGCCGGATCAGCTCCTCGATCAGGCGATCGTCGTGCGTGGCGATCGCCGTGAAGGAGTTGGTCTCGAACATCCGCTTCGCCAACCGCAGGTAGTTGTCGTCGATGTCCGTCTTGCGCGGGTAGGCGATCTGCGGCGGCTCAAGGTATGCCCCCTTTACCAGGCGCAGGCTCGGCCGGCGTGGAGCCAGCCGCTCCAGGTCGTCGGCGGCGCGATACAGGTAAGACTGAAAAACGGTCCCGGTGTTATCCAGCCCGGCGTCCCGAAGGCGCTCGTAGATCCGGAGCGTGGCGTCGACCCGGGCCGACTCTTCCATGTCGATCCGCACCGTGTTGCCATGCGTCGCGGCGTGGCGGACGATCCGCTCGACGTTGGCGTAGGCGAAGTCTTCGTCGACGTCCAGCCCAAGCTGGGTGAGCTTGACGGCGAGGTTGGTCTGGAGGCTCTCGGCCGCGATCCGGTCCAGCACGACGATGTACTGGTCGACGACGCGCTCGACCGCGGCCCGGTCCCGGAGCGCCTCACCAAGGATCGTCGTGTTGGTGCGCATCCCCATCCCGTTGAGGCGCCGCAGGTTGACGACGACCTCATCGAGATTCGTCCCGGCGACGAACTGTCGCGCACCCAGCCGGAGACCGTGGCGGCGGACGAAGGCCGAGATCGGGCGGTTGTGGGTGGCGAGCAGGATGCCCTTCCGGGCGACTGGGTTCACCTTTCGCCCGATCCGGTCGCCCAGCGACCCGCGGTCGCGGCCCGGCGTCGTGTTGGCCGTCAGGGCGGAAGTCCGGGCAGGGGCCGATGGAGACGCGTCGCCGGTCGACATGGCTGACCTCACGGGGAATGCGACCGGGCGGCGAGCACTTTGCTCGCCGCCCGGTCACCGCGGTTACTGGACGCGCTCGCCGATGGCCCTGGCGTAGACGTAGTTGTGGAGGTAGTCCGGGCCGCCGGCCTTGGAGTTGGTGCCGCTCAGCTTGATGCCGGCGAATGGGTGGATGCCGACCATCGCCCCCGTGCACTTGCGGTTGAAGTACAGGTTGCCGACCTCGAACTCGTCGCGGGCGCGCTCGAGCAGGGCGCGATCCCTGGCGTAGACCGAGCCGGTCAGACCGTACTCGGTGTCGTTGGCGATATCCATCGCCTCGTCGAAGGACTGGACCTTCACGATCGCCAGCACCGGGCCGAAGATCTCCTCGCGGGCGATCTTCGCGGTTCGGGGGACATCGACGAAGATGTGCGGCGCGATGTAGTAGCCGCCCTCGAGTTCGGCCGGGACCTCGCCGGCGTAGGCGAGGCGACCCTCGGACTTACCCGTCTCGATGTACCCGCGGATCGAGTCGTACTGGTTCCTGTCCACGACCGCACCGACGATGTGGTCGCCGGAGACACCGGAGCCGACGGTCACCAGGGACCTCGTCCGCTCGATGACGCCTGCCACGACCTCATCGTAGACATCGGCGTGGACCAGCGCCCGGGAGCAGGCCGAGCACTTCTGGCCCTGGAAGCCCCAGGCCGAGGTGACGATGCCCTCAACGGCAGCGGCAACGTCGGCGGAGGAGTCGACGATGATCGCGTCCTTGCCGCCCAGCTCGGCGGTGACGCGCTTCAGCCAGCGCTGGCCGGGCTGAACCTTCGCCGCCTTCTCGAAGATCCGGACGCCAACCGGCTTGGAACCGGTGAAGGCGATGTAGCGGACGTCCGGGTGCTCGACCATCAGGTCGCCGATCTCGCTGCCGTCGCCCGGCACGAAGTTCACGACGCCGGCCGGAACGCCGGCTTCCTCCATGAGCTCGAACATCTTGTAGCCGATGACCGGCGTGTTGGAGGCGGGCTTGAGGAGCGCCGTGTTGCCGACGGAGACCGGGGCCATGGTCATGCCGACCAGGATCGCCAGCGGGAAGTTCCAGGGCGGGATGACCGAACCGACGCCGAGCGGCAGGTACTTGTAGTCGGTGATCTCGTTGGGCAGGTGCGCCAGGGGGACCGGCTGATCCAGCTCCAGCGCCTTGCGTCCGTACCACTCGAGGAAGTCGACCGCCTCGGCGATCTCGCCCTCGGCCTCGTCCCAGGCCTTGTCCAGCTCGTAGCACAGCCAGGCCGACAGCTCGACCTTGCGCTGGCGGAGCAGGCCCGCCATGCGGAACAGGACGCTGGCCCGGCCTTCGACCGGCATCCGGCGCCAGGTCGCGAAGGCGGCGTTGCCTGCCGCGATGGCGTCCTCAACGTCCTTGGCCGAGGCCTTGGCGACCTCACCGACGACCTGGTCGGGCTGGCCGGGGTTGACGGACGTGATCCACCGTCCGGTCTCGCGTCGCTCACCGTTGATCACGACGGGGTAGCGCTGGCCGAGCTGCCCCTTGACGCTTTCGAGCGCGGCGAGCATCGCCTGGCGGTTTTCGGGCACGGAGAAGTCGAGAGAGGGTTCGCTGGAAAAGGGTGCGCGCATGGACATGACGGGTCGGTGACCTCCTGCGTGGTGCCGCGCGCCTTACGCCCGGCCTTGATGTCTGACCAGTGAAGGATACCGCCACGGTCCGGCCCTGTGCCTTCGCCAAACGAATCCGCGACTTTCGGCCCATATGATACCGTGTATCAAATTGGCGTGGGGTAGGCAATGTATGGGGATCAGGGGGACGACATGGACTACGAGGAGGAGGGCGACGACGTGCCGTTCGGCATGGAGGTGATCGATCACTGCCTGACCCGTATGGACCGGCGCCACGCCACACGACTGCTCAACCAGCAGTTCTGGCTGTTCGGGCATGACGTTCGCCGGCCGGACGGAAACCTGCTGATCGCGTCCGGGCTTGAGCGGACACGGCGGGACGACGGTCGACCCACCGCCTCCTCCTACGCGGGAACGCTGTCGTGCGGGGCCGGGTTACGGCTGTGGGGGTTCGGAGCGGCGCTGTCGGTGGGGGAGCGCGCGATCTTCGTCCCGCGCAGCCGCTACACCGCCCGGATCACCACGGTGGGATCGGTCAAGGCAGCGGCACGCGAGCCGGAGGTGGGAAACGGCGCGGCCCCGCCGATGCCGGACCTTCGGATGGTCCGGACGGGAGAGGACCGGGAACTGGTCGAGCGGGCATTGCCGATCCTGCTCGGTTGGTTCGCCGACTATGAGCGAGGCGTCGTGGCCAACGCGGGTGCTGTCTACCGACACCAGGCATGGTCGGCGTGGAAGCGCCCATGTGGCACCGCCTGCGGTCTGGCCGCCGAATGGGACCGGCTCCGGTCCCTGATCGTCATACAGGAGCCGGTCGCCACGCTGGGCGACCGTTCCGCCCGGCTGGTCGCTACCGGTTGAGGTCCAGCGCCAGGAGCCCCGCCTCGACGATGGTCGCGACATCGATGCCCATCTGGCCATAGAGCTCGCCGCGGGAGCCGGACTGGCCGAACTCGTCGACGCCGAGCGGGACGACTGGCGCACCCCAGACGGAGCCGAGGAACGCCAGCGAGTGGGACGCGGCGTCCTGGACGGTCACGATCGGAGCGCGCCGGTCGGTCGGGGGGAACAGCGTCTCCAGGTGCCCGTGATCCGGGCGGCCACGGGCGTCACGAAGCAGCGCCGACCGGCCATCCCTGGCGGCCCGGTAGAGCTGGTCGGCCGACGTGACATTGATCACGTTGACGGCGACCCCCTCGGCCTGGAGCAGCCGGGCTGCCTCGACCGCCTCCGGCACCATGATCCCGCCGGCGGCGATCGTCACGGTGTCGGCGGCTGGCAGGTCCGGGGTGGCCACCGTACGGTCGATCAGTCGATAGCCCCCGGCCAGCACCTGCCGGCGCAGTTCGTCCTCGCCGAAGCGGGCTAGTGGCTCGGCGAACAGCGACTGGTCGATGGTCTTGGTCGAGAGGCGCAGATAGGTGGACAGGCCGTGCTCGCGGTCCAGGCAGTGGCGCATCCCGTCGAGTAGCACCCAGTCCACCTCGCGACCGAAGGCGGGCTCGTAGAACCGGACGTTGGGCAGTTCGATCCCCAGCGACGCCGTGACCGAGCTCTGGTGGGCGCCGCCCTCCGGCGACAGGGAGACGCCGGCTGGGGTTCCGGCGAAGATCATCCGGCTCTTGATGTAGAGACCGTAGATCAGCGCGTCGAGTCCGCGGCAGACAAACGGGTCGTAGACCGTCCCGACCGGGATCAGCGGCTGGCCCATCAGTTCCTCGGCCAGACCGAACTGGCTGAGGGCCATGAACAGATTCATCTCGGCGATGCCGAATTCGATGTGCTGGCCGGTCGGGGACGGACGCCAGCGCAGCATCCGCTGCTGGTCGTCCTCGTAATTGGTCGTCTCCTCGGCCGCGAATACCCCCGCCTTGTTGATCCAGCCTGCCAGGTGAGTCGACGTCGCGACGTCCGGCGACATCGTCACGATTCGCTCGCCGATCCCCTCGATATCTCCGGCCCGGAGCAGCGCCCTGCCGAACGCCTCCTGCGTCGACGTCGCCTTGGGGTGCCGGCTCTCGATGTCGGTCGGGATCGGCGGGAGCGTGACGGGGTTTGCGGCCGGCGGCGCCGTCAGCTGGGCGGCCCGGGTGGCACAGTGGCGCCCTTCCGGCGTGTCGGGGTCGAAGCTGGCCCAGGGGTCGTCCGGATCGGCGCCGAGGACAGGGCCGAGCGCGTCGACCTGCGCCGCCGAGAGCAACTGCGAGTGATTGAGCGGGTCAGCAGCCAGCGGCAGCCCGTAGCCCTTGACGGTGTAGGCGAACAGGACGACCGGCGCGTCGTTCAGCCCGTCGGCCCGCTCGAACAGGTCGAGCAGCAGCCGGACGTCGTGGCCACCGAGATTGGCGAGCACGCTCTGGAGCTCGTCATCCGGCACGTCGGCAACGGAGGCGAGCAATGCGTTGTGATCGGCGGACGCCGGGTCGCCGGCCAGCCGGGCCCGGGTCGAGGCCGGGTCCGGGGTGCGGACCAGCGCCTGGTACTCCTCGTTGGGCATCTCGTCGATGCGGCGGCGGAGCGCCTCGCCGTGCTCGCCCTGCATCAGCGTGCCCAGGCGCGTGCCGTATTTGGCTTCCAGGACGTGCCATCCGGCTGCGGCAAACAGCCCCTTGAGCCGCTCGGCCTTGATCCCGGGGATCACGCGATCCAGACTCTGCCGGTTGAGATCGACGATAAGCATCACGTTGCCGAGTCGCTGGACCGACTCGTCGATGACCGTCTCCCAGATGTTGCCCTCATCGAGTTCGGCGTCGCCGATCAGGCTGATGAACCGGCCCGACGTGACATGGCCGAAGCGGCGCTCGGCGTACTGGGCGGCCATCGACGCGAAGATCGGTGCGACCGCGCCGAGACCGACCGAGCCGGTCGAGAAGTCGACGGCGTCCGGGTCCTTGGTTCGTGACGGGTAGGACTGGAGACCGCCGAATTCACGTAGCGTCGTGAGGTAGCGCTTGTCGAGCCGGCCAAGCAGGTACTGGATGCTATGGAAGGCGGGAGACGCATGCGGCTTGATCGAGACGCGGTCGCCCGCGATGAGATGATGGAAGTACAACGCCGTCAGGATCGTGACGACGGACGACGATGACGCCTGGTGTCCGCCGACCTTGGTCGGCTTGTCGGGATTGTGCCGGACGTTATTGGCGTGGTGGATCATCAGCGTCGACAGCCACAGGACCCGCCGCTCGATGTCGCGCAGCATGGCGATCCGGGCGCCGTGGTCGCCCTCGCGGTCGGGGATCATCATGTTGCCGGCACTGGCGTTGGACCGGTCGGTCGTAGTCATGGGGGATTCCTCCACTCGGGTCAAGCGCCAGGATGGTATCGCACCTGTGCGTCAACACGCCGGTGTTTCACGGGGTAAACTGTCAGTCTTCCGACCGGAATGGTCGGCCCCGCCCGCGCCGAGCTGCCCGGGCCGCCCCTCCCGCCTCCGCCGATCCCGCCCCTAGGCCGCCGTACCGCCACGGACCCGCTCGCCCCAAGAGGAGCCTCGCCGCGCCATGACCGCATCGACCGCCCCGGCCGACGACCAGACCCGGACCAGCGCCGACCCGAGCAGGATGTCGGTCAGCGAAGTCGTCCGCAAGTTCGCGGCGTACTACCGTCCACACCGCAAGCTGTTCGCCCTGGACTTCACCTGCGCCGTCATCTCCGGCGTCCTCGAGCTGGGCTTCCCCCTGGCCGTCGGTCTGTTCGTCGATCAGCTGCTCCCCGAGGGCAACTGGGCGGTCATCCTCGCCGCCGCTGCCGCGCTGGCCGCCGTCTACCTGATCAATACCAGCCTGATGGTGATCGTGACCTACTGGGGACATGTTCTCGGCATCAGTATCGAGACCGAACTCCGGCGGCGCGCCTTCGACCACCTCCAGAAGCTGTCGTTCGGCTTCTACGACAACCAGAAGACCGGGCACCTCGTCGGCCGGGTGACCAAGGACCTGGAGGAAGTGGGGGAGGTCGCCCACCACGGGCCGGAGGACTCGTTCGTCGCGATCATGACGCTGATCGGTGCGTTCGTAATCATGTTCTTCATCCATCCCCAGCTGGCCCTGGTCACGGGCATCGTCGTCCCGGTCGTGATCTTCGTCCTGACGCGCTTCGGGCGCCAGATGACCCAGAACTTTCGCCAGCTGTTCGCCCGCGTCGGCGCATTTAATGCCCGGATCGAGGAGAACGTCGGCGGGATGCGCGTCGTCCAGGCGTTCGCCAACGAGCCGCACGAGCGTGAGCTGTTCGAAAAGGACAACATCCTCTACCGGAAGACCAAGCTCCGCGCCTACGCGTTGATGACGATGTCCATGACGCTCAGCTACCTCAGCATGCGTCTGACCCAGCTGATCGTCCTGCTTGCCGGCACGTATTTCATCCTCGAAGGCAGCCTGAGCGAGGGCGAGTTCGTCACGTACATCCTGCTGGTGAACGTCTTCTTCCGGCCGATCGAGAAGATCAACGGCATCCTCGAGCAGTATCCCAAGGGGATCGCCGGCTTCCGGTCATACCTCGATCTGCTCGCGACCGAGCCGGATATCGTCGACCGGCCCGGCGCCCGTGACGTGGGCCGACTACGTGGTGATATCCGCTACGAGGGCGTCACGTTCGGCTATACGCCGGACCGGCCAATCCTTCGCGATTTGAACCTGTCGATCACCGCCGGAGAGACCATCGCGTTCGTCGGTCCGTCCGGTGCCGGCAAGACGACCATCTCGTCGCTGCTGCCGCGTTTCTACGAGATCAGTGCGGGCCGGATCACCGTAGATGGTATCGACATCCGGGACATGACGATGGCGTCGCTCCGGCGCGAGATCGGCATCGTCCAGCAGGACGTCTTCCTCTTCGCCGGGACGATCCGCGACAACATCGCCTACGGGCGCCTGGGTGCCAGCGATGAGGATATCCGCGAGGCGGCGCGCCGGGCGCGGCTGGAGCAGGTGATCGCCAACCTGCCCGACGGACTGGATACGATCATCGGCGAGCGAGGCGTCAAGCTGTCCGGTGGGCAGAAGCAGCGCCTGGCAATCGCGCGGATGTTCCTCAAGAACCCGCCGATCCTGATCCTGGACGAGGCGACCTCCGCACTGGATACGGAGACCGAGCAGGCCATTCAGCAGTCGCTCAACGAGCTGTCGGTCGGCCGTACCACCCTCGTGATCGCTCACCGGCTGGCGACGATCCAGAATGCCGACCGCATCGTCGTCGTCGATGAGAGCGGGGTGGCCGAGGAAGGCCCGCATCACGAGCTGGTCAAGACGGGCGGGATCTACCGCCGCCTCCACGACGCCCAGTACCGCATGCTGCTGGGCGAGACGCGGGACGATCTGGATCCGACCGGCGACTAGAGAACGGGTAGCCCATCTGCCCTGCGTCCCGCCGGCGACCAGTCACGATCGATCCAGCCCCCGAAGCTTTAGGAGCCCGGGGGCTGCTCGTTGTTCGCGTTCGTTTCCCTTAACCGCCAGGCTGGGTGAAGCATCTGGATCGGCGGTTTCCCGTTGCGTGATCCCGTCGTGGCAGCGCGTGGGACACCCGTAGGAGGGTGGCGGGACTTTCGGGGGGTTCCTTCGTCCTCCTGCTTCGCGGAGGATTCATGTACCAACTTTAGTAACAAAACAGAGAGGCGCGCCGGCCACAGTGATGACTGGCGGCGCGGGGTCGTCCGGGCAGAGCCGGGCTCTGGATGCGAGGATCGATGAAGCACGGTACGTTCGCTGCCCAGGCGGTTCCCCAGCTCCCTTCCGGCATCTTCGACCCGGACACGGCGCGGCTGCGCGGAACCATCGCCGGAATCGCGCCGTACGTCATCCTCGGGACCGCCCTGTCCGCCGTCAGCAACTGGACGATGATGGCCCGGCAGTCGCCGGCCGTGTCGGAGATCGGGTCGTATCTCGTCATATGCGGGATTGCCTTCGTCATCCTCGCCGGACTGATGTGGCAAGGAGCCCGGGCCGCCAAGCGCGACTTCACCGGCCTGGTTGGTATCGTCTACCTCGGACTGTTCGCGACCTCCTGCACTATCGTCGCGAACGCGATCGGCGGGGAGATCCGGTTCTCTCTCGGCTATTGCGCGATGATCGTCATCGGGGCGGTGTTCTTCTGGCCGCGGACGTGGCATTTCGTGGCCGGCACCTTCGCTGCGCTCTGTCCGCCGCTGTTGCTGGTGCTCGCGACCGACGACGCGACCGGGATGCGCTCCGGGGCGATCCTCTTCGTCGTTAATACGACGGCGCTCGCCGTGTTTCTTTACGTGATGTCGCAGCGGTCCGAGGTGCGGTCAGTGCGGCTGGCCTTCGAGGTCGCATACCGGGCCTCGCATGACGGACTGACCGGGGTGCTCAACCGCGCGCAGTGGACCGATCTCGCGCGACGACAGCTCAACTCGGCCTACGACGCCGGTCGCCCTTCGACGCTTCTCGTCATCGACGTCGATGGTTTCAAGCAGGTCAACGACCGCCTGGGCCACGACGCCGGAGACCGGATCCTGGTCACCCTCGGCGAGACGCTCCGGTCGACGGCCGCCTCCACGACCATTGCCGGACGCCTCGGTGGCGACGAGTTCGTGGTGCTGGTGCCCGGCGGCGGCATCGTAGACGGAGAGTCGCTGGCGAGACGCATCCGGTTCACGTTCGCCGAGTCCGGCGGAACAGGGGCCGTCACGTTGAGTATCGGTACGGCCGAGCAGATGGACGGTGAGCCGCTGGAGATGCTCCTGATCCGGGCCGACCGGCGGATGTACGATGATAAACGGGACAACCCCCGGCACGATCCGATCCGGGCTGGACGGCCTGATCTCCGCATCGTGACGCCCGAACCGGTCAGCGTGTCCGCCGCTCGCGTGGTCAGCGCGGCATACGATTAGCCCGCGGCAAATTTCCTCGATCGCAGCAAGAGAACAGGCCCGGCATCAAATGATGCCGGGCCTGTTCTCTTGCTGCGATGATCACGCATCGGCTCAGGCGATCATTGATTCCGGGATCACCTGTTGGACCGATGCGTTATCGAGTGACGCGTGAGACAGCTGGCTACTCTTCGACCGCCTGGAAGCGACGGGAATTATCGAAGAGCCGGACGTAGACCTTCCCATCGACATCCCAGACGCGGACCTTCTTCCCCTCGCGGTTTCCTGCGCGGGTGATGGTGGACTTCAGCCCACGGACGCTCTCCTCCCGGTCGGGAGTGATGACCGCAGCTTTGCCCTCCTCGAGGGAGAGGATCAGCTCCGTCACGGCCTGGCGTAGTTTGTTTACGGGTTTACTTGCGCCCGGGGCCTCTGAGGCATCAATGAAGCGGTATTTCATGATCAGGTTCCAGATCTCTGAATAGCGTTGCCGCTAACGAAAAGTCGTCGGCAACAGCATAGCGGAATACTAACGCGTCTGGGAAGCCAGGAAACCTCTAAGGTAAGCACGTCAGGGACCGCACCACGAGGAGGAGAACAACGCGGTAAGTCATTGCCCATACGTATTATCAGTGAGTGTATCATCATTAGTTCGTTCCGTCCTGAATCAGGCTATTGCAATCGATTCCTGATTGTCAGCGTGATGACCATCGAATGCGTTCACCATCGTGCCACTCGGATCTTCTGGTTCGGGACCTCCTTGACGGTCATCGACAGAGGGCGATATGGTAATGTCGACCACGTAGGTCGGGATTACACTATGCGGGGAGACCGGGTTCATGACTACCGCTGCCAGGTCACGCGTCGTCCGTCATGAGCTCAGGTTCCGCCAGCTCACGGCCCATGACGTCGAGCGCCTTACGCCCAACATGGTGCGCGTGCGCTTCACGGGCGAGGAGCTTGAAGGATTCGCCTCGGCTGACGCGGCCGATCACGTCAAGGTCTTCTTCCCGCCGCCTGGCGCGACCTCGATATCGATGCCCGTAGCGGGCCCCAAAGGCCCCGCCTGGCTGGAGGAGGGGGGACGCCCGGCCGCCCGGGATTACACGCCACGCCATTTCGATCCGGCAACCAACACCCTGACGATCGACTTTTTCGTTCACGGTCGCGGGCCCGGTTCCACCTGGGCCGACAATGCTCGTCCGGGAGACGTTCTCGGAATCGGCGGGCCGCGTGGTTCCGTGGTCCTCGAGGACGCATTCGACTGGTACCTGCTGATCGGCGATGAGACGGCATTGCCTACGATCGGTCGCCGGCTGGAGGAACTGCCGGCAGGGACCAGGACGGTCGTGGTCGTCGTCCTGGCCGACGACGCGGACCGGCAGGACTTCACGACGCCAACCAATATGGATCTCCACTGGGTACGGGCTGGCGAAGACCCGGCAACTGCGATTCTCGATGCGCTCCGTGGTATCCAGGTGCCGAATGGGGAGGGTTACGCCTGGGTTTCGGGCGAGGCGACCATGCTGCGCGATGTCCGGCGCTACCTCCTGGCGGACGGTGGCTTCGACCATTCCCGGCTCGACGTCAACGGGCACTGGAAGCGGGGTACGGAAAACTTCGACCATCACGAGGCGATCGAAGAGTAGGTATCCAGTTCGCCATCGCGGTCACCGAAAACGAGAAGGCCCCGGTCAACAGGACCGCGCAGTCTCGTGGCGTATGCCGAGGCCTGGACAGGGTCATTTTCCGTACGCCGCGAAGTACTGGAGTCGCGCTAGATGAGGTGAGCGTATCTTCAGGAAGCGGTGCAAGGATTGATCGTGTAACGGAGCGGATGAATGACGCGGAATCCACGGACGAAAAGGCAGCTCAGACTCGCGTCGAAATCGGACGGACCCGACAAGCCAAGGTCGTCGCTTCGGGAGTCGCCCCATCATCCGCCTGAGGGCGCGAGCCACGACACCAACCGAGACCAACCCGGACCTGTGACTACGGGCGGCGTGGTGGCGCTGCCGGCTCTGCGGGGTACATCGTCTCGTCGAACCGGGCCGCCATGTCGCCGGTCGCCCGCGCAAGATCGACGTCATGGATGAGCAACGCGGCCTCCCGGTAGGGCGCGGCCCTGACGAGGTCGCCGTCGGGCCCGACGATGCAAGTCGCGCTCTCCTGATGAGCCACGGCGTAATTCACGCTGGCGAAGTAGATCGAGTTCTCGACCGTCCGCGCGATCATCGCCTTCTCGTAGTAGGGAGCATCCGGGTCCGCCCACCGGGCCGGGACGATGCCGTGGTCGTCGCTGCCGGTCATCTGGGGATGGAAGACGATCTGCGCTCCGCGGCGGGCCAGCCATCGCGTCGCTTCAGGGTAGCGCCATCCCTCATGGCAGATCGTGATCCCGAAGGGGACGCCATCCAGTGTGAAGACTCGTCTTGCACCGCTGGGATCAGCGACGTAGAAGGGATCCTCGCTGGGCGCGATCTGGTTCTTGGCCTGGTGGCCAACGACGGTTCCGGTCCGGTCGATCACCCATGCAAGGTTGAGTTGTCCCGCGTCCGACGCCCATTCCATCGGGAGGATGACGGCCACATCGAGCTGCCCGGCGAGAGCAGCAATCCGGCGCAGGACCTGCTCCTGCACGGCGTGGTCGTAGGGCGGGACGTCGAAGTCCATCCCACGCAGGCCCGGGAAGTACGTCTCAGGGAAACAGACGATATCCGCGTCACGCGTGGCGGCGTCGCTCAGTGTCCGTTCGGCGGTGACGAGACGTCCGGCGACGGTCGGCTCATTCGGGACCGAGGCGAGACCGATTCGCCATGTCGCACGCTCCGGTTCGATCGACATATGACGTGACTCCCACGAAGAGCTATCACCACGTAGCTGACTCTACCGGCAACAAGAGATCCGGTGGCGTCCTGAAGCCGCCATCATTGGTCAGATTGCACTGGGGAAGTGCCGTGGACCAGGGAGCAACGGATGACTAGTGCCTGCCTCGGATAAATGCGGATAACCTGACTTATGCGAAACGGCAATATCGGAGATGCGCGGCCAGCGTCGAGCCGGGAGCATCGGGAGGAACACGATCGACGATAACTGGTTACTTCCCCGGAGGCATGCGATGAAACTCCTGCTTACCTCGGCTGGAATCAAGAACCCAACCATCCGCGGCGTGCTGGACGAGCTGCTCGGCAAGCCGGTGCCGGAGTGCGACGCGCTCTGCATTACCACCGCGTCATACGGCCACCCGATGGCCGGTCCCGTGAAAGCCTGGAGTTTCATCTCCGGCGTCGGGTCGACGACGCCGATGACCGATCTGGGCTGGAAGTCGATGGGTGTTCTGGAGCTGAGTGCGCTCCCGAGTCTGGACCGTGACCTGTGGGTGCGCTGGGTCACCGAGGCCGATGTCCTCCTCGTGAACGGTGGCGACTCCCTTTATCTGAACTACTGGATGAAGCAATCGGGCCTTGCAGATCTCCTCCCGACGCTCGACATCGTCTGGGTCGGACTGAGCGCCAGCAGCATGGTGATGACGCCGCGCATCGGCTCGGACTTCGTCATCTGGACGCCGCCCGAGGGCGGCGACGATGCGACGCTCGGATTCGTCGACTTCTCGATATTTCCACATGTTGGCCATCCGGATCTGCCAACGAACACCATGGATGCGGCCGAACGGTGGGCCGCCGGACTCGGAAACCCTGCCTACGCGATCGATGACGAGACGGCACTGAAGGTTGTGGACGAGACGGTTGAGGTTGTCTCTGAGGGTCAGTGGCGCTTCTTCAACACGTAAATCTCGGCCTAGTTCCGGTCCAGGGGACCGCGGCGGGCACGTCGTGCTCCGTTAGGTCACGGTGTAGCAGCGCCTTCAGCCGTGAGAGCGGCTGGAGGACATCTTTGAATCCCGAGTCGGAAACGACCGCGAGGGAGCACCCCGGCCCATGCCACGGTGCTCTACCATGTCGCTTTGGAAGTGCGGACGATTCAAGCGACAAGGAGCGGTCGGTGTCATTGTCCCCCGATCTGGAGAACCTGCCTCCCGTCGACGCCAACCGTCTCGTCGACCTGACCACGACACTCTGCGAGCTACCCGGCCCGGTCGGCCATGAGGAGGCCGTCCAGTCGTGGATCGGTGCGCACTGGCGCGGCTTCACGGAGCACGTCGAGACGACCCGGGTCAACAATGTGCTGGCGCGGATCGGTGGCCAGGGCAGGAAGCTCGTGATCATGGGGCATGCCGACGAGATCTGCCTGATGGTCAAGAGCCTCAGCGACACCGGGCATATCCATGTCTGGCCGTTCTACGGCGATCAGATCGGCAAGCCGCCCCGCTGGTTCAATCCCGCCAACCAGCCGTGTCTCGTCCTGACAGACCATGGCACGATCCCCGGGTTCATCGCGACGGCGTCCGGCCATGTCATCGGTGGGCGGAACAGCCAGAAGGACAGCCTGGAGTGGAACGACCTCTTCGTCGAGGTCGGCGCGTCTTCCGCCGAAGAACTGCGCGAGATGGGCATTCATCCCGGCTGTCGCATCGTCTGGAACCCGCCCGTTCGCCGGCTCGGTGAGCACCTGCTGGTCGGCAAGGCGATGGACGACCGGGCAGCATTGGCCATCGCGACCATCGCCGGCGAACTGCTCGCCGGGCGTGACGATCTCGCGTACGAGGTCTGGCTGGCGTCAACGGTTCAGGAGGAGAACGGGCTCGTCGGTGCGGGCAGCGTCTTCGAAACCGCCCGGTTCGACGTGGCGATCAACCTTGACGTTGGGCTGACCGCCGATATCCCGGGACCGGACGCCCGCGACTTCCCCTCGCGGCTCGGGGCCGGGCCGATCCTGGTGCACTCGGACGCTTCGGTCCATTACACCCGTACGCTGATCCGTGATCTCGCGGCGGCAGCGGAGTCCGTTGACGTCGCGGTCCAGCACGCAATCTTCCAGAATTACCGCAGCGATGGCGATCCACTGATCCGTCGAGGGGTCGAGACGGCACTGGTTGCCTACCCGACCCGCTACACGCACTCGCCAATCGAGACGGTCGACATCCGGGACCTGGTCGCGACGGTCCGGATGATCGTCGCGTTCGCGACGACACCCCGCGTCGAGCCAGCCCACGGCGCCTGACACAGCTGACGTCCCCGACGAACGGCAACAGGATAGGATCAAAGATGACGAGCAGCGCACTGGTTACCGATGTCAGTGAGATGAGCGAACTGATCGCGTCACGGGTCGAGCGGACCGGCGATCCCGGGGCGGCGATGGATCCGGGCTGGTCCCCTGCTCCCGGTCCGCGCGGCGATCTGGACGGGGCCGAGATCGTCGAAACCGCCATCGACATCGTCAGTGACGACCTGTCGCCCTGGCCCGACGCGCTGCTCGCACCGGCACTGAACATCTCGGCGGCCCTCCGCTCGGAGGCCTGGGCGAAGGCGGACTACCTGGCCGCGACGCGGACCCGGCTGCGCGAGATGGACGAGACGCTGCACTCGACCGTGATGGAGTTGCCCGAGGAGCCGCTGCGCACCGGGGCCGATGACCTGCCGCTGGTGGGACTGGCCGTCGGAGTCAAGGACATCTTCGATGTTCGGGGCACGCCGACGCGCTGCAATTCGGCCTCCCGGCGGGACGTCGGTCCGGCGGACCGGGACGCCGTCGCCGTCGCCCGCCTGCGCAACGCCGGCGCGACGCTGATCAGCAAGACCGTGACGCAGGAGTTCGCCGCCGGGGTCGTCAGTTACCCGGCCGGCAACCCCTGGGACCCGGACCGGATCCCGGGAGGAAGCAGCGGTGGCTCCGCGGCGGCGGTCGCGGTCGGCGCCGCGGCGCTCGCCTTTGGGTCCGATACCGGTGGCAGTGTGCGGATCCCGTCGTCGGTGTGTGGCGTGACTGGTCTGAAGCCGACTTTCAGGTCCGTCTCGACGACCGGGGTCTTCCCGCTGTCGTGGTCGCTGGACACGGTCGGTCCGATTGCCCGAACCGTCCGCGACGTCGCGCTGATGTACGTCCTGATGCGCGACCCCGACCGGGTATCCCGTGACGACGACCGCAAAGGCTGGATCCAGTTGCTGTCGGGCACTGACACGGAGCGGACTTTGGTCGGACAGCGGATCGGGATCTCGCCGCCATTCTTCCTTGATCGGGTGCATGACGACGTCCGGGCGGCGTTCGATGCGGCCGCCGGGACACTCCGCGATCTCGGCGCAGAGGTCGTCGAGGTCGCGTGGCAGGACGCCGATCTTGCCAGGGCCTGCGCGACGGTAATCAACCGGGTTGAGTCCGCCGCCATTCATGCCGATGCCGTCGAGGCAAACCCGGACGGATATGGTGCCGAACTCCGGGACCGCCTCATTGCGTCCCGCTCGATCTCGTCCGCGGCCTACCTGCGAGCGCTCCAAGGACGGATCCAGAGCCGCCGCAGCATGGCCGCGACGTTCGAGGATCACGGGCTGACCGCGCTTATCGCCCCGACGACCGCGGGGACGGCTGCCCGCAAGGACGATCTCATGATCCGGTACGCCGACGGGGTTGCCGAGCCGGTTGGTAATGGATACCTTCGCCTCTGCCAACCCTTCAACGCGACGGGCCAGCCGGTCCTTGGGCTCCCGTGCGGTTCCGACCAGTCCGGTCTCCCGATCGGACTGCAGATCGCGACGGCGCCAGGCCAGGAGCTGCTCGCCTGCCAGATCGGCGCCGCCTACGAAGCGGCGACCGACTGGCATCGCCGCGTTCCACCGGTCCTGCAGCGAAGCTGATCAGCCCTCGGGCTGGGTATCCGCGAGCGGGTCCTCGGTGACCTGCTCGCTCAGCGCCAGGTTGAGGACTTCCTCGGCATCGGTACTCAGGGTCGATCGGAGGATCCGTCCCTGGTAGGCGGAGAAGGTGCTGATCAGGGCGTCGGCCTCGGCTTCCTTGATAGCAAGGAACAGCGCCGATCGGTCCGGCCCGATGCTTTGCTCGACCTCGTTCACGAAGTCGTCGTCGACCTTGTTCTCGGTCTGGCCCCCGATCGCGCCGCCGCCGACCACGCCGGCAACCAGGCCCAGCGGCCCGAACAGCGCCCCGACGAGTGCGCCGACCGTCATCCCGGTCTCCGTGCCGCTGTCGAGCTCGTTGCGGACGTAGAGCTGCCCTTCCGGGTTGCGGGCGACGACGGCGGTGTCGGCGAGGCTCAGTCGGCCAGCCGTCTCCAGCGTACGCAGGTCGCGGAGCGCGAGGACCCCGTCCTCATCGTTGTTGAACAGGATCGCGATCGCGTCGGCCATCAATGCCCTCCCGGTTCCGGTCGGCCGCCCGGCGGCGGCCGTGGTAATGTCAGTCCCGAGTGCTGGACATGGCCAGTTCGTGCGGACACGGTCGTCCGTCGGGCAGGCGGCAGTATGGGGCCTCCCCGCGCAGCGTGATGCCGGCGCCGAGCAGCAGTGACGCGACCTCGCAGACCGGGAAGCCGACGATGGTCGTGTAGCAGCCCGAGAAACCGGTGATCAGGTGGGCCGTCCCCCGCTGGATGCCGTAGCCGCCGGCCTTGTCCAGGGGCTCGCCGGTCGCGATGTACGCCGCGAGATCGTCGTCCCGGAAGTCCGCCATGTGGACATCGGATGAGACGGTCCGGACCTCGATCGACCGGTCGATGGTGTCGATGAGCGCGACCGCAGTCATTACCTGGTGTGAGCGGCCCCGGAGCCGTCGTAGCATCCGGTCCGCATCCCCGGCATCAGTGGGCTTGCCGAGGATCTCGTCGTCCAGGACGACGACCGTGTCAGCACCGATGACCAGCGGGGCCAGGTCGGCGGGGACCTCGACCGTATCGGGCAGCGCTTCCCAGGCGACGATCTGAGCCTTCTGCCGGGCCAGTGACGCGACGTAGGCTGCGGGCTCCGCTGGAGCGGTCATGCCCTCGTCGAGATCGCTGATCCGGACGGTGAAGCGGACCCCCAGCTCGCCGAGCAACACCCGGCGACGGGGAGAGCTGCTGGCGAGCACGATCGGTCGATGGGGCACGGGCGGCTGCGCTGGTCTCGTCATGCGCACAGGATAGCGGACCAGCCTGCCGGTCAGGACAGGGACACGCCGAACCAGCTGGCCAGGTCATCCTGGATCCGGAAGGCCGCGCCGTACATGATCCCGCCGATCCAGGCGGTCGCGTCCACGGTCAGCACGTTGCCAGCCTGGGCGGCGGGCAGCAGGTTCCAGATGTCCCCGGCGACAAGTTCCGCCGCGAACGGATTACTCTCAGGTGCCTGGACCGCGAGGACGATCAGGTCACCGGTCACGACCGAGCCCAGTTCCTCGATGCTGGGGTACAAGGCGAAGTCGTCGACGTTGGACGCTTCGTCACGGGGAAAGCCGTGATCGTCGAGGACCATGCCGGAGAAGTTGGCCCGCTGGTAAATGCGAACGTGGTCGGCCCGGACGTTGACTACCGTGACTGACGGGCGCTCAGCCGGGAGGGCGGCGTTGAGGACCCGGGCGCGCTCGGCGTAGCGGTTCACCACAGCGAGGCCTTCGGTCTCGCGACCTGTCGCCTGACAGTAGAGCCGGAAGTTGGGCCGGAACGAGACGCCAGGCTGCAGGGCGAACACCGTCGGCGCGATCTGCGACAGCTGCGGGTAGATCTCCTCATTGCGGAGGTTGCTGGACAGGATGAGGTCCGGCTCCAGCGAGGCGATCATCTCAAGGTCCGGCTCGGCGGTCAGCCCGACGATCGGCACGTCCGCTACCGCGTCCGTGATGTAGGTCGCCAGTCCGGCATCCGTGTACTCCGCGGTCCCCACCGGGGTCAGCCCCACCTGGACCATTGCGTCCAGCTCGCCGGTGTCCAGCACTACGACGCGCTGCGGGGCCAATTCGATTGTCGTCTCCCCCATTGCGTGGCGGACGACGCGAGGGAACTCGCCGGGACCGGCATCGGTCCCATAGGCATCGTACTGGTCAAGGACGGTCGCCATTGGCGCGGCACCCTCGGCGGTCGATATCGTAGGAGGCGGCGTCGGCGGCGCGCCAAGCGCTCCAGGAGAAGGCGGGATCAGCGGGTCAGTCCCGGCACCAAGGGTGGTAGCGGGCGTCGAGCCAGCTGCGGATGTCACGTCGCCGGCGGCCGTGCCGGCCAACGCGAGGCGCGGCGCCACCACGCCCGCCAGTGCCGTCGCTCCCACAATCCCGAGTACGTGTCGCCGATCGAGTTGACGCCGATTCATGGTGATCGCCTCCTCCTGCCTGGGTCGTTCGCGCCGCCGGGGCATCTCCGACGACAAACGTCGGATATCCAACTCCAACGGTCGGAATCGCGCTTGCCGGAGATCAAGGGGCTGGAAGGACCACGAGTCAGCGCGAGGATGTGACCCCGATCCGCGCGCATCACTCGCGAGCCGAGCGGGACGAGCAGCCAATTGATCCGGACCTTCTGGTCGTCGGGCACCACTACGTCGAGCGCGATGGTGCGCTGTTCCGGGGTACGGGTTTCGATGTAGACCTAGCGGTTGGCGATGCGGTGGACGTGGATGTCGACGCTGACCAGCGGCAGTTCGCGAGCGATGCCGATGCCTTCACCTGGTACGGCTGCTCATTTCCGCCACGAGCGCAAATCGTGTGTGTCGTCTTCGACCAGCACGCGTGCGGCTCGGCTCCCGGCCTTGATTTTGGCCGCGGTGAGTGGTGGGTAAGAAATCGCGACATGACCGGTCGATCGTAAACAAGGATGTCCCGAGCGATCCACTTCTCGACATGCCGCACTGGGAAGTGGTGACAGACCGATCACTGGCATCCTATTTGGCTACCGCGGCTGACACTGCGCCCTCTTCCACTTGCAACCGGCGAGGGACGATGTTCTATCGGTTTCCGGTTCTGAATGCCGCAGATGGAGAGGAGCAGGTCAGTCTGGATCGCGGCGCAGCCTGCTGGTTCAAATCACGGCCGCTATCCCTTGCAACCACTGGGGGTGCTGGGATGCAGAGTTCGGCCTTCCCATGCTGACCCGACGGCTCGGCTCCACCGATAGGGAAACCTGACCGATGGACAGTGGCCGCACCGGACACGTAGCCATGAAGCCATTTGCGGCACGTCCCTCCCCGGCGTTCGCAAATATTTCGGACACAACTACAGTGGATGTAGCCTGTGCTATGCTGGAAAAGTGTTCATGACTGGACGATTCCCTCATCCCGATCCGCGGGCGTGTCGTGGAATGAGGCGCTCCAGTCCCGCTCTGAGGAGGTGCATTCTCAGACACCATCTCGACAACTGGACCGGATGATCTCGGTGACAGGTCTTCCCGATTCTTGCCGGAGAGAACACATGCCTAGACCACTGAATGAGCTGGATCGACGAACGTTCCTGAAAGGGGCTGCAGGGTCAACGGCTGCGTTGATTGTGTCGGCTGCGTATAGCCGGGACATCCTCGCCCAGGAAGCCGACCCCCTTCTCTCGGCCTACACGTTCCTGAGTCCCGGCGAAGTACCGACGGTGGAAGCACTTGCGGAACAGATCTGGCCCGGTGATGACGCCACGGTAGGTGGTCGGGATGCCGGGGTAGCCTTCTATATCGATCGAGCACTGAGTGGTGCATACATCGATCTGCAGCCGATCTATCGCATTGGGCTCGACTGGGTTGATCAGGCGGCCAATGCGGAATACGGCGCCAGGTTCGCTGACCTAGATATCGAACAGCAGTTGGCGTTCCTGGAAACGCATCTCGGCGTACCGGAGGTCGCGGCCGGCGCCACCCCGATCGCGGCAACTCTCGCGGCGACCCCGATCGTTGCAAACCCCGTGGCTACCCCGATCGCCGCCACACCGGAAGGCGGCCCCGCAAACCTCGGGGTCGAGGGCATGCCGCTCCCCGGCGATCAGGGGACGCCCGCAGCCAGTGGCCAGGAAACCGAAGGCGCTCAGAACGCCGTCGAGACCATCACCGGCGCTCCGATCCTCGCCGGTGGCTCCCCACCTGAGGTCGGTGACCTTTCCGGCTTCCTCGAAATCTTCCTCACCCACACCATCGAAGGGTTGTTCGCCGATCCGGCATATGGCGGCAACCGTGACAAGCGGGTCTGGGCCGACCTCAAGTACGGTGGCCCGTACTACGTGCACACTGAGGAGCACCAGCTGTCTTTCGATGCCCCGCTGGATATCCCAATCCAGAGCATCGCCGACCTTTAGCATCCGATGACCGGGTCGAAGGAGACATTCCATGGCACTGCAGCCGAAGAAGGACGTCGTCATCATCGGATATGGCGCGGCGGCGGGTCCCTTTTCAACCGAGCTGACCAAGGCGGGGTATTCGGTCGTGGCCCTGGAGCGCGGTGAGCACAGGACGACCGACGACTTCTCTGGCCGGACGTTTGACACCCTTCGCTTCGTCCAGCGCGACGAGCTGATTCCAAAACAGTCAGAGGTCGCGATGACCTTTCGGACCAGCACGGATCAGGTGGCCCGCCCCGCGAGCAACGTGATGGCGAACATGGTGGGCGGCGCGTCCGTACACTGGTCTGGCCAGTCGTGGCGCTATTACGTCGACGATTTCAAGCTCCGCACCACGCTTGAAGAGACGTATGGCAAGGAGCGCCTTGCCTATCTGGAGGAGGATGGCGCCGACATCACGGACTGGCCTATCACCTACGACGAGCTGGAACCCTACTACGACAAGATGGAGCATCACGTCGGCGTCGGAGGCTGGGCCGGCAACATTCAGGGCCAGATCCGCCCGGTGAACCCGGAAGAAGGCAACCCGTACGAAGCGCCGCGCCAACGCGACTTTCCGATGCGCCCGCTTCGCGACAACGCCACCGACATCACTTTTCGCGAGGGCGCGCTCAAGCTGGGTCTCAAGCCATTCCATGTTCCTACGGCCATCAACACCGAGGCCTACACCAACCCGGACGGTCTCCAGCGACCGGCTTGCACCTATTGTGCCTTCTGCACTTCCTACGGCTGCTGGAATGACTCCAAGGCGAGTTCACTGGTGGCATTGCTGCCGACGGCCCTCGCGACGGGCAACATGGAGGTCCGGGCTAACAGCCATGTCCTGCGGATCAACCACGAAAACGGCCGGGCAGTCAGTGTCGACTACCTCGACCTGCTGACCGGGGAGTTGCACACCCAGCCGGGCGACATCTTCTATATGGGCGCCTACACCTTTCAGAACGTCCGCACCTTGCTCTATTCCGGGATCACCGGCAACGGCCAGGTCGGCAAGTTCTTCATGAACCGCTCCGGGCCGAGCGTAAGCGCCTACTTCGACGACCGGTACCTGAACGGCTGGGCAGGACCGGCAGTGCAACGTCAGGGGCTCGACGACTACAACGGCGAGAACAACGCGGAAGAGAAGATGCAGCTTTCCGACGATGACTTCTTCGTCCGCGGCGCCTTCATTGGGTCCCCGAGCCAGCGTCACCCGTTGGAGGCATATCGGATCCATCCGCCGGACGTGCCGAACTGGGGCCGCGGCTTCAAGGATTACTGGCTCGAGAACTTCAACCGGATCATCTCCTTGCAGATCCTGCCGGAGCCTATGCCGTACGAGTCCAGCTACATCGACCTGGACCCGAACTATGTGGATCAGTACGGCGTCCCTGCCGCCAGAGTGCATCGCCAGGCCAAGCAGAACGAAATCCGCATGTCCAGGTTCCTCTTCGAGAAGGCGAGCGGGATCCTGCAGGCAGCCGGCGCCGCTCGAATCTGGGGAAGTCCGACGCCACGTCCAACTGCCTCGATGACCCACGACACCGGGGGGCTGCGCATGGGCAGTGACCCGTCTCGTTCGGCGACGAACCGCTATGGCCAGATGTGGGAGATCCCGAACATTCTGGTCGGAGGTGGAGCGCTACTGCCAACGATGTCCGGTCATAACCCGACTGAGACGATCTGGACCCTTTCCTACTGGACCGCCGAGGCGGTGCTCCAGGGCAAGATCGACCTGACCGACTCGCAAGCATTCAGCTAGCGGTACGGGGCGGCGTCCACGCATATGGGGATGGAGTACTCCATCCCCATATGTCGTGTCAGCGTCGTTCGACGAGAGGCTTATGCAACCCAATCGCCGCACGTCACTCGAGCTGACATTGCCCGGTGTGCAGCCCGGAACGAGCACCAACCTCCCTGATATCGCTGACGCTGTTCCCTGGCGAACATGGGATGCAGCACGGGAGGAAGCACGGCGCCGGAAGCTCCCTATCCTCGCGTTCGCCGAGCCGAGGTGGGCAAACAGCGCCCAGCGGGTCGCTCTTCGCGTCCAGCAGGACGTTGAGCTGCGTGACCTGGTGACCAACCGGGTCGTGCCGGTGCTTGTGAATCGGGACGAGCGACCGGACCTTGTAGCCACGTGGCGATCGGTCGCCATAGCTCAGACCGGCACGGCGGGACCACCGCTGATAATGTTTCTGACTCACGAGGGACTGCCGATCCTGTCTTACTCGACGATGAACGTCGAGGCCGACGACACCTTCCCCTCACTCGCTTCCCTCATTTCGTCACTCGCCGAGTCCTATGAGAGCAACGCGGCCGACATCGTCGCCGAATCCCGCGAACTCTCGGCAGACAATGCGACGTCCTCCAATGAAAACCATCTGACACCCGGGTGGGGACCGCTCCGCGAACGCCTCGATTTCCGGCGGGGTGGGATCCAAGAAACTCCGAAGCATACCCATCCCATGCTGCTTTGGTCGCTGCTCGACATTCAGGCCGCCGGCGACCTTCCGCAGGATCTCGCTGCCTGGCTCCGGACCACGCTCGATGCAATGATCCGCGGCGGCATTTGGGACCAGATTGATCGCGGCTTCCACCGGTGCACGCGGGACGAGCTCTGGGCCGTCCCGCATTTCGAAAAGCCGATCCCGCTGAACGCGCAGCTTGCTTCCGTCTATGCTCGCGCGGCGGCCCAACTTGAAGTCGACACCTACGGAGAGATCGCGTCACAGCTGATTTCGTTCTGCACGGCGGCGTTGCGCGAGGATGTGGATGTCATCAGCTCCGACACCGGTTACTACACCTGGACGTCGAAGGAGATCCTTGACACGCTTGACCCAACGCTCGTACAGGTCGTCACACTACATCACGACCTCAAGCCAGTTCATCATCGACAAGCCCTGAGACGGGTCGTCGAGATGGAGGATATGACCCGGTTCAGCCATGAAAGCCTCGACGTACTGAGGACACGGCTGGCGCGGGGTCGCGCCGAACTGCGAATGGCACGCTTGCGTCGCCCCGCTCCCCGAGCCATCACCGTGTCGGCTCTGAGCTGGCGAGCGGAGACGGTGCGCTGGTTGCTAAAGGCCGGCACCTGGTCCGATGGCGTGGACGTCACCGCGACCGCTGCAATTCTGGAGCGGCTCGTTGGAGACCGCCTCGATACAGCCACGGGATACGCGCGCGGAACGAACTACACATCTGCGCCGGCCTATTGGCTGGAGGACCAGGCTGCGCTCCTGGCGGCATTTGTTGAGGCGAACAAGGCAGGTTGTGGAGAACGCTGGGCCATGATGGCTCGGCAGCTCGCCGACATTCTCCTGGCGTCCTGGTGGACCAATTCCGGTTGGAGCGATTACCTCGGTACCACCGTTCCGAGCCGGGCAAACATAGATGATTTGTTGCCGTCAACTCTAGGCACGCTTGCCGAGGGGTTCGGGGAGCTTGGGGCCCTGACTGGAGAACCCAGATTTGTGGAGTGCGCCGTCGCCACCACAGAAATGCGCCGGTCGCTCGCCAGAGGCTCTGACCACTGGTTCGCAGATCTCCCACACTGATGGCCGGTGCCGCTTGGCACCGTACGGCACCGGCGTGCAAAAGCTGGTTGCCAAAGTCTGCACAACGCCCTTACGTCAAGACCATCTGAAGTCCTCCGGTCTGGACCAAAGGAGGCGACGCGGTTCTCTTATTGCTGACGGTGTCTGCTTGCTGCTGTCGCAGCCCCATGATCACCTTGGCGGTTCTACCCGACCACCGGCGCTGATCTTTACCGGGATCTGAACGCGGCTCGTGCCAGAACACGCTGTGTCAGCGCGGATTCGTCACCCCCACCTGTGCGCATGCGTCACGAACCGGACACGTCGAGCACTTCGGCCTGTTCCCGGTGCAAATGAACTTCCCGAACGGCACGAGGAGCCGGTTGATACGCACGTCCTCCGAAGGTGGCAGAACCGCCTCCAGAGCGATGGTCGTCTTCTCCGGCGTCTTCGTATTCACTACTCCCCAGCGGTTGGTTACTCGATGGACATGGATGTCGACCGAGATCGGCCGGTAGGTCGGCCCTTCACCGGGGACCCCGTCTCCCGAGCCACCACCAGCACCACCAGTCGCGATGGCCGTGCCGTACTGCATGCAGGCAATGCCGAGGGCCAGGTTGGCGCACTTCGGTCCGATCCCGTTGAAGCCGAGGACGATGTCCCGGTCGCAGGGGATCTCGCCGCCGTGGGTTTCGATCGTCTCGCGGGCGATGGCGATGATCTGCCCCGCCTTGCGGTCGGCGAACGTAGACCGCCGGATGATGTCCAGCACGCCGTCCTCACCGAGCGCCAACATGGCGGCCGGATCCGGTGCCACGGCGAACAGCGCCTGGCAGATGGGCATCGTCACTTCTTCGTAGGTCCGGATGGAGATCAGGCAGGCAACGACCTGCTGGAACAGTGATTGGAACCCGTCGTCGGCAAGCTCGTGCATCGACGCCTTGGGCAGATCCGAGACCGCGTGTTCGATCGCATCCAGTACCGGGACGATGGGAAATGTGGCGTTCATGGACCCTCCGATACGTCATGTCGACCCGACCGCGGTAGTTCCTGCTACCTGTTCAATCGGTTTTCCGACCTAATGGGAATGCGGCTTGCTTATCCATCCCTGACCCCGACGGGCATCCCGGGGCCCATCATTAGGTCAGACCGCACCTCTGCCATTCCTTCGACTGGAGTTGAGGTCAGACGCGACGGATGGCGATTCGGAACGGATGTCAGGACAAGGAGAACGAACCGTGAAGCTTCGGCTTGGAGTCGCCGCATTGGCACTCGCATTCGCTGGGCCGACCATGGCCAGCGCCGGCAACGACGATGACCGGACGGACATCTACGCCGTCGATCTGGAGACCGGATCGACCACCCTGGTCGGCACGGCGGACGTCGACAGCAACGCCATGGCGGTGGCCGAGGATGGCACCGTCTACCTGGTCAACGACGAGCAGCTGTTCACGTTCACCGGCCTCGCAGCATCCGATGCCACCCCGGCTTCGGGCACCCCCGCAACCGAGACGATCTCTCCGGACGCAGACGCCACCATCTCCGGACTCGGCGACGATGAGGACATCGTCGGGATTGACGTACGCCCGGCTACTGGTGAGCTGTTCGCCATCTCCGATGACGGTATCGTTTACGTGCTGGACGTGACCAGCGGTGAGGCCACCTCCCCGTCCGGTGGCGAGGCGATCGAAGCCAATTACGATGCCGAAGACGTCGCCTTCGACTTCAATCCGACGGTCGACCGCATCCGCCTGATTACCGAGGACGGCGCCAACTACCGCCTCAATCCGGACACCGGCCTGATCGGTTCCAACCCGGACACCGACGAGCCGACCATCGACGGCACGATCAGCTGGGCCGACGGTGACGCCAACTCCGGCGAGGCCGAGGTCGTCGCGGCCGGGTATACCAACAGCGTCGCCGACGCCGAGGAAACCCAGCTCTACGTGATCGATGCCGAGAACGACGTCCTCGCGCTGCAGGATCCGCCCAACGACGGTGTCCTGAACACGGTCGGTGAGCTTGGCGTCGACGTAAGCGACGGTTCCGCTTTCGACATCACCGCCGACGGAACGGCCCTGCTGACCATCCCCGACTAGTCGTCAGGGAACGGTAAGGTTTCCCTCGAAGAAGGTGTTGCAACCAGTGAGGAGGGGGGAGCGGGAACTCTGCTCCCCCCTCCTCACTAATTTCGCTGCTATGCCTGTCGATACGTTCCTGCGTCTGCCCTTGCTCCTCCGACGATCATCGTGGGATCGAACAGCTTGAGGTATTGATCGTCGAGGTTGATGGATAGTGGACCACGAACTGCGCGGTGACTGCGACGGCGAACGTTCGGACGTGGATTCGCATCGTCCTAATTACCGCCCCACCGACGGGCAGGTCCCGCTCGGGCCGCTCATCGACCAGTTCGCGGGAGGAGTCATCGACATGAGGTTGCCGGACGCCGAAATCCATACCCCTGCGTGGGTTCATGACGCCGTCTTCTACCAGATCTTCCCCGATCGGTTCGCGAAGAGCGCGACGCTCGACAAGCCTTCAGGCATTGAGGACTGGGATAGCGACCCGACCGACCACGGCTACAAGGGCGGTGACCTGATCGGCGTAATCGAGCGGCTCGACTATCTCGTCGATCTCGGGGTGACAGCGCTCTATTTCAACCCGATCTTCCAGTCTGCCTCCAATCACCGCTACCACACTCACGACTACTACCAGGTCGACCCGCTGCTGGGCGGCAACGAGGCCTTCGACCGGATGCTGGAGTCCTGCCATGAGCGGGGTCTCAAGGTCGTGCTCGATGGGGTGTTCAATCATTCCAGCCGCGGATTCTTCCAGTTCAACGACATCCTGGAGAATGGCCAATCATCACCCTGGCTGGACTGGTTCGAGGTTCACGAGTTCCCGCCCAATGCCTACGATCACGACCGTCCGCCGGGCTACCGTGGCTGGATTGGTTTGCATGCGCTCCCTGAGTTCAACACCGACAACCATCAGGTCCGCGAGTTCCTCATGCGAATCGGCGAATACTGGATCCGAAAGGGGGTCGACGGCTGGCGGCTGGATGTCCCCTTCGAAATCCACACCCCTGGGTTCTGGGAGGAGTTCCGCCGGCGGGTCCGGGCTATCAATCCGGAGGCGTATCTCGTCGGCGAGATCTGGGGCGACGCCCGGACGTGGCTGAAGGGTGACCAGTTCGACGCGACGATGAACTACCTGTTCGCGGAAGCGGCGTTATCGTTCGCCGGCCGGCACCGGGTGGTGGAAGCCACGGTAGCAGGTCGCGACTACGCCCCCTACCCTGGTACCACCGGGCACCAATACCGTGACCGGATCGACCGGCTGATTCGGATGTATCCCTGGCCTATCCAGTTGGCTCAGCTTAATCTGCTGGACTCGCACGACACCTCGCGCGCGCTCAGCGTTCTGGGGGACGACGTGCGTTCGCTGGAGATTGCGACGCTCCTGCTGATGACCTTCCCGGGAGCACCCTCGATCTACGCCGGTTCCGAGATCGGGGTCAATGGAGCGGTACCGTCTGACAGGTGGGCCCGGAAGTCATTCCCGTGGGACCACGAGGAGCGCTGGAATCGCGACCTGTACGTCACGACTCGGGATCTGATCGCCCTGCGCAAGGAGCACCGGGCGCTTCGCTCGGGTGCCTATGATGCCGTCGCGGCGACTGACGGGTCGTACGCGTTCGTTCGCCGCGCCGAAGGGCGATCGCTCCTCATCGTGATCAACTCGGGCGACCACGAGGACACCGTATCGATCCCTCTGGTCGGGCCACTCTCGGGCGCTGCCCGAGGCCGCGAGCTTTTCGTCCTCGGCAACGACCCGGTCATCGTCACCGATGACGGCAGGATCAGCGTGCGACTTGCGGAGCGAAGTGCAGTGGTGGTCGATGTGACCGGTTGATATACCCACGGTCAGGCTTCCGGTGAGGTCGCCCATTCCTTCGACCGAAACTCATTTCACCACGGTAGATCCGGCGGTGGATAGCCCTTGGTCCGTCACCGCACCGATGCGATTGACAGACGTATTTCGTGCCCGTCCAGGAATGTCGCAGCACCTCAACCCAAAAGGCAATGGCCGGGCAGTTCTTGCCCGGCCATTGCCCTTTCGCTATCTGCGTTTCGACTAAACCGGTGTCAGGGTCAGCATGGGCTTGTAGCGGCCGGCAGTGAAGTCGTCCGACTCGTCGATAATGCCTGCCTCGCGGTCCGCCAGCACCAGCCGGATCTCGTCCTTGAGCGCCTCCAGCATGTCGGCCTCGGCGACCGTGCGGACGATGCGCCCCTTGCGGAAGATCACACCCTTCTGGTTGCCGGCGGCGAGCCCGACATCGGCGTCCTTGGACTCACCCGGGCCGTTCACCACGCAGCCCATGACGGCGACGCGGATCGGCTCCTTGACGGTGGCGAGGAACTCGTCGACCTGGTTGGCGAGGGTGAACAGGTCCACTTCGACACGGCCACAGGTCGGGCAGGCGATCATCGTCGCGCCCTTGGTCCGCAGCTCCAGCGTCTTGAGGATCTCGAAGCCGACGAAAACCTCCTCGGTCGGATTGGTCGTCAGCGAAACCCGGATGGTGTCCCCGATCCCCAGCGCGATCAGCGTGCCGATGCCGACGGCGGAGCGGACGGAACCGGCACGCGGCGTTCCGGCCTCGGTCACGCCGAGGTGGAGCGGATAGTCGTTGTCGAGGGCGGCGAAGCGCCGGTAGGCCTCGAACAGGACCGGAACCTCGAATGCCTTGAGGCTGACCTTGATCAGCCCGAAGTCGAGATCCTCGAGGATCTGGATGTGCCCCAGCGCCGTCCGGACCAGCCATTCGGCCCGGAGTTCCATCTGGCTGGCGCCCTTCTGGGCCATCTCGTCAACGAACTCTTCCGGCATCGGCGGGCAGGAACCGAAGTTCACGCCGATCCGGATCGGGGTCTGCCGCTCCTTCGCCATGCGGACGACCTCGCGGACGTCCTCCGGCTTGCGGATGTTGCCCGGGTTGAGCCGCAGGCCGTGGATACCCGCCTCCATCGCCTTGAGCGCGAGCGTATGCTCGAAGTGGATGTCGGCGATCAGGGGGACCGGCGAGTGCGGGACGATATCGGGCAGCGCCGCCGCGGCCTTGCGGTCCGGGACGGCGACGCGGACGATCTCGGCGCCGGCCTCGTGCAGCTCGTGCAGCTGGGCCAGGGTCTCGGCCGGGTTGCGGGTGTCGGCGGTCGCCATCGACTGGACGACGATCGGGTGATTGCCCCCGATCTTGACGCCACCCACATCGAGGACGCGCGTCTTGCGGCGCGGGGCGAGCAGGGACATGCTGGGGCAACCTCCGGTGAATCTGGCACGCCACGACGCGGCCTCTGCCGGACCGGGTGCCATGGCTCATACGTTATGTCGCAATGGTACTCGACCAGCCGGGCCGACAGCCCGCAAATGTACCCGGTCTGCCGGTTAACGTCCGGTGAAGCGATGCCGAAGCGCCCCATAACGAGGCGGGTGCGAGGAAGTCGGCGGACGTCAGATGAGGCCGTCAGCTGCTGGATTGGAACCGACGGTCGTGATGCTCTGTCACACGGGCCGCCCGGACATCTGCGGCCGAGTCGGCCAGGCGTTGGATGCTCCGCGGTACGCCTTCGCGGTGGGATCTCCATGGGGTTCGGCGGCGTAGGCGATGGTGATGCTGTGGACTGCGGCCGAAATTGCCGCGTCGTCCAGTTCCTCGCGCCATACCGGTTCACTGAGTCTGAGCTCGATCGCGTCGGGTATGTCACGTCCCGGTCGGTCACCATACAGCCGCCGCTCCGGATCGCCGGGTCTTGGGTCGTGACAACAAGGATGCAGTGTGCTTCGATCCGGAATGCCACCGCCGCGTGGACGTCTTCGCGGGTTGGCAGCAGTGCAACCTCCGTCTGATGGCCCGGCAGGGGTCGGTGCAAGCAAACGCGACATGCCTCAACCCCCAGCACCCCAAGTCTCCGCGCCAGCAGTTCCGACCCGGCCGTGCAGTTGCCACGCCCGAGCCGGATGAGACCGCCGGCGTTCCCGGTGCGTTGGTCGCAGATGGGAGGTCTCTCACCGCCTGGAAACGACGAGGGGCGCTCCGTTCCGCGGAGCGCCCCTCGTCGTTTCCAAAAGACGAACCGGGCAACCGGATCTCGGCCCTCATTCCGGTCCAGCTCCCGCATGTCTGGTCAGACCCGGCTGACGACCCCGGACAACCGTGCGAGCGCGATGTGATCCAGCGGCCGAGAGGACGGATCGACGACGAGGTCGGCGAGATGCTCGCCCATGGCCGGGGCGAACTTGAACCCATGGCCAGAGAAGCCGGCCGCGAAGACCACCTGCTCGTGCTGCGGGTGCCGGTCGACGATGAAGTCCTCGTCGGGCGTCATCGTGTACATGCAGACGGCCCGCTCGCGAATCGGCCCGACGCCATGCATCAGGAGGTTCATCGCGCGGGTGACATTGGTCGCCTCGTCGTCGTCAATCTGGCGACGGAGCTCGTCCGGGTCGGTCGGTTCACCACCGTCGTGCTGTCCGGCCTTGAGGCCGGGGTCATCGCCGGAGATCGGGATGACGTAGACCTGGCATCCGGGGACATCGGCGATCACGACCGGGAAGTCCGGCGACGAGTACGCCGCCCGGTCGGCCATCTCGTACCACCAGAGCAATTTCCGGCGGACGACGAGCGGCAAACCCAGGTCGGCCAGTGCCTTGCCCGCCCAGGCCCCGGCCGAGACCACGAGGCGGTCGGCCCGGTAGCTGCCCTTCGCCGTCGTCACGGTGACGCCATCACCATCGACCGCCCAGCCCGTGGCGCCCTCGTGCTCGTGCCATTCGGCGCCATGGTCGTGGGCCAGCTTGCGCATCGCGACCAGCCCCGGATCGACATCGAGAAAGCCGGTCACCGGGCTGTAGCAGGCGGTCCAGTCGGACGGCAAGCGGAACTGTGGCCAGCGGCCGTTGACCTCGGCGCCGCTCAGCATCTCGAAGGGAACGTCGAAGGCAGCGGCGCTGGCAGCGGCGTTCTCCGCCTGCGTCATCCCGGGGGACGAGATGTCCAGCCCGCCGCAGCGGTGCAGGAGCGGGCGCCCGGTCTCCTCTCCGATCTCGACCCACATGCGGTCGGCATCACGAACCATCGGGACGTAGGCCGGTGACTCGAAGTACGCCTGGCGGATGATCCGGGTGCGGCCCGAGTGCGAGGCCATGGTCGACGGCGTCGTGAACTGCTCCAGCACGAGGACCCGGAGTCCGCGTCGCGACAGTGCGAGCGCGGCGCCGGTACCCATGGTGCCTCCGCCGAGGACGATCACGTCGAACCGGGTCGATGGGTTCTGGTTCTGCGTCATGGCGGGAACCTCCAGAACGGCTTCATGAAGAAGGATCCCTCTCCGCCACGGTGGAGAGGAATCCTGCCGACGACTACTGGATCGCCTCGAGCGGCTGCTCCGGGTTCTTGCGATGCTTGGTCGGGTGGTCGCGCTGGACCGGCGCCGCCCACCGGACCGCGTTGGAGATTACCTTCCGAACTTCCGGCTGGAAGTAGGTCGGGAAAGTCTCGTGGCCGGGGCGGAAGTAGAAGATCTTGCCGGCGCCGCGGGTGAAGCACGCGCCGCTGCGGAACACCTCGCCGCCCTTGAACCAGGAGACGAAGACCAGCTCGTCCGGCTGCGGGATGTCGAAGAACTCGCCGTACATCTCTTCCTGGGGGATGTCGATGTAGTCGCCGATGCCTTCGGCGATCGGGTGACCCGGGTTAACCACCCAGATCCGCTCATTCTGCCCGTCCTCGCGCCAGCGCAGGTCGCAGGTCGTGCCCATCAGCGTCTTGAAGATCTTCGAGAAGTGTCCGGAGTGGAGCACGATCAGCCCCATCCCCATCAGGACCCGCTTCTGGACCTTGAGGACCGTCTCGTCCGAGACGTCACCGTGGGCCATATGACCCCACCAGACCAGGACGTCAGTGTTCTCGAGAACCTCGTCGGTCAGGCCGTGCTCCGGCTCGTCAAGGGTCGCCGTTCCGACTTCGAGAGAGGAATCCAGTTCACGGAGTCCGGACGCGATCGCTCCATGGATACCGTCGGGATAGATTCCCGCGATCTGCTCGCTCCGCTTCTCGTGGCGATACTCGTTCCAGACGGTGACACGCAGGGTCATGCTCGTTCTCCTCTGTTGGACGGTGCTCTGGGGCTGGCGGAACGCCCTGTCCCCTACCCGAAGGTGATCTCGCGGCCCTCAGCGGCCGACTGGTAGATGGCGTCGACGAGCCGGGTGCGCTCCAGCCCCTCGGCGCCCGTCGGGACGTAGCCGGTGCCATCGAGCGCCCGGGCAACGAACGCCTTGACGACCTCGCCGTGGCCGCTGACCGGCTGCAGGCGCGGCTCGCTGACGGTCGGGACGCCCTCGAAGTCGCTGATCACCTTGAGGGTGTCGACGAGGGCGTAGTCCTTGACGTAGATCTCGGCTCCACCCTCGGTGCCCATGACAGAGACGCCAAAGTCATCCTTCTGGCTGGTATAGGTCGCCCAGCTGGTCTCCAGCTGGATGACCGCCCCGGTCTCCAGGCGGATGAAGGCGACGGCCAGGTCGTCGACCTCGAACTTCACCTCGCCTGTGTGGAATCGCCCACCCTGCCAGGCTCCCTTGCCCCGGCGGCCCAGCTCCGAGAAGGTCTGGGCGGAGACGCCGGTCACCTTCGGGTTGCCCATCATGAACAGGGCCATGTCCAGGACGTGGACGCCGAGGTCGATCAGCGCCCCGCCGCCCGCCAGCTGCTTGGAGCTGAACCAGGTCCCGAAGCCGGGGATGCCGGAGCGGCGCATCCAGAACGCCTTGGCATAGTAGATGTCGCCGAACTTGCCATCGGCGATGTGCCGGGCGACGAGCTGGACGTCCTGGCGATAGCGACGGTTGAAAGCGATCGCCAGGATCTTGCCGGCCCGCTCGGCCGCCACGACCATCTCTTCGCCCTCGATGGCGTTGAGCGCCAGCGGCTTCTCGACGAGGACGTGCTTGCCCGCCTCCAGCGCCGCGATCGCGACAGGCTTGTGGAGGTTGTTCGGCAACGCCAGGCTGACCGCCTCCACATCCGGATCCGCCAGCAGGTCCTGGTAGTCGCGGTAGATCCGCTGGATGCCGTACTTCGCTGCCAGTTCATTGCAGCGGGCGGTGTCCAGCCCGGCCAGCGCGATCAGGTCGGAGCGCGGGTCGGCGGAGTAGGCCTCGGCGTGGAAGGCGCCGGCCCCGCAGCCAATGACCGCGGTTCGAAGCTGGCGCTCGCTGGTGCCGTCAGGTGACGTCTTCGCCGGGGCGGTGGTGGCGGACACTCGGTGGTGCTCCTGCCCGGCGGCGCGAGCCGGTCCCGGGCTGTAGACATGAGTCGGCGCCGGAGTCGGCGCCCATCGACAGGGGGAATCCTACATGCCGCGGACGGGCAGGCGAAGGGGGCTGTCGCCTCGCTCACCTGCCCGTCCACCGGGACCGCTATTCACGTATGACGGGAGGGATCAGCCGGCGGTATAGACGTCGATCTTGGTGACCTGGCCGGGCAGGGTCTGGACCGTCGCCGCGAACAGCACCGGGTTGCCCACGACCTCCAGCAGGTTGATCGAGTACAGGTCCGGCAGCACCC
>JAESFT010000108.1_pt1 | contig 122662 bp, 98 predicted proteins | sample 9269451 | NCBI WGS metagenome assembly JAESFT01 (sample SAMN14502557, study PRJNA617106) | algae metagenome | isolation source: Scytonema hyalinum WJT4-NPBG1 and co-occurring heterotrophs from well... | place: USA: Mojave Desert, Joshua Tree National Park, California | collected 2006-05-25 | reverse complement strand
TACTAGCTTTCAAAACTATAAAATTTTCAAGGTTCTGAGCCTTTGGCTTTGCCTTTGTTTTGGCGTCCGCTCTTCAGGCACTTATTTAATATAACGAGCCACCCCTGCATTGTCAACTCCTTTTTCAGAAAATTTCCAAGTTTTTTTTTAGACTACCCAAAACTGCTCGCTGGTACGGGTTTAGGCAAAAATGGGAGATGCACTCAAGAGTGATGAAGGAAGGGTAGTTGTGAATTTTCAGTCAGTTATAGCTGTATTGCAGAAATTCTGGAGCGATCGCGGTTGCCTCATTGCCCAAGCCTACGATATCGAGAAGGGAGCAGGCACAAAGAACCCCCATACTTTTTTAAGAGCGTTGGGACCAGAACCGTGGGCTGTCGCTTATGTTGAGCCTTGTCGCCGTCCTACGGATGGACGTTACGGGGAAAACCCCAATCGCTTCCAACACTATTACCAGTACCAAGTCCTGATTAAGCCCTCGCCAGATAATATCCAAGAGATTTATCTCGATTCCTTGAGGGCTTTAGGAATTCGTCCTGAGGATCACGATATCCGATTTGTAGAGGACAACTGGGAAGATGCAACGGTGGGAGCTTGGGGGACTGGCTGGGAAGTGTGGTTAGATGGGATGGAAATTACTCAATTTACCTACTTCCAACAATGCGGTGGACTCGATTGTCGTCCTGTGTCGATTGAGATGACCTATGGCTTGGAGAGACTAACGATGTATCTCCAGGGAGTAGAAGCAATGACCAAGATTCACTGGACGGACGACATTACATATGGTGATGTTCACCTGCAAGGCGAAATTGAGCAGTGTGTTTACAACTTTGAAGCTTCCAATCCTGAAATGCTGCTGACACTATTTAATATGTACGAGCAGGAAGCGCAGCAATTGACTGAACGAGGACTGGTGTTACCTAGCCTGGACTACGTGTTGAAGTGTTCGCACACCTTCAATTTACTGGATGCTAGAGGAGTCATTTCTGTGACAGAGAGAACTCGCTACATTGCAAGAATTCGACATTTAGCGCGTAAGATAGCGCAATTATATGTAGAACAACGAGAAAAGCTAGGTTTTCCGCTTTTAAATCAGGCAGCTAGTTAAGTGCATGCTAACTGCAAAAGTGCCTCGCCCCAAAAGGGTGAGGTTACACAGAGAAAGCCGACTTTCCTAAGCTTTTGTTTTGATTTATGCAAGAAATTGCTAAATTAGATGTTGCAAAAAAGTCAAGGTTTTTGAGGAATGGTCAATCTCAGCCAAGTTTTGGAACCTATTGCAGCGTGGTTTCGCTCTCTGGGAATCCCTCATCCTATAGTCCATTGGGGACATCCGGTGATGATGGGTATTGTCGTTTTTGTGATGGGTAGCTTTGTTGGATTGGCGGGTTGGAGAGGGCGACTTGTTGAGGATAAAGAAGCTGCTATGAAAAGTCGGAGTGACCATCGCAAATTAGCACCGTGGATGTTTTTATTCATGGCGCTTGGTTACACAGGCGGATTGTTGTCATTAGTCATGCATCATCAGCCAATTCTGGAAAGCCCTCACTTTTGGACTGGCTCAATAGTGCTGTTACTCTTACTTATTAACGGTGCAATTTCTTTGAGTGGATTTGCAGGTAATAAACCCTCATTACGCATACTGCATGCCTATTTGGGTAGCACAGTACTTTGTCTCCTGTTTGTCCACGCCGCGTTGGGTTTGAAATTGGGTATGAGTTTTTGATAGACCTATTGCCAAAATCTTTATACGCCAGCAGACTGGAAGTCTAGGGCTATACAAATGAAGCTTGTCTACCCAGGATAAACACATAAAGTACGCCTGCACAGACTAAGCCTGTATAGTCACAACTTCTGTTTGCCGGGTGTTTGTTGCAAAAACTCTAATGATTCAGGCAAGTGGTGTCATAATCTGTCTTGGCTACATTCTGGGGTTGCTGTTTACAGCAGTTCCGTGGAGTGGGTTTTGGGTGTTGGGTTTCGGCGTAGTAGGAGCGATCTTTTTTGGAAGACGACGCCCAAATATACGAAAACCCCCACAAAACAAGGAAAATTCCCAAACACAGACTAAGACAGCACCACAGTTACCGCAAACCACTCCTCACGCAAGAGTATGGCTGATTGCTGGCGTGGTGGGGTTGTTGGCTAGCTTTTACTTTCAATTGCGAGTTCCCACACCAGAAGTAAACGATATTAGTAAATTCGTCGCGTCAGAAAATGGCAATTATCAAGAACAACTTTTTATTGTTCGCGGTGAGGTGCTTAGTACACCCCGCATGACTCGTTCTGGGCGTGGACAATTGTGGTTAGAAGCAACTCAGTTAGATGAGGTAAAAAATGACAGTGGTTCAGCAGGTACAACTAAAGGAGTGACTGGAAAGTTATATGTTACTGTACCTTTACTTCAAGCGACTGGCTTACACACAAGTCAACAAATTGGTGTCACTGGCGTTCTGTACAAACCAAAACCACCATCAAATCCTGGTGCTTTCGATTTTCAAAAATTTCTTCAACAAGAAGGTGCTTTTGCTGGTCTAAGTGGACGGCAAGTTAATATTTTAGATGAAGGAGATAAATGGGGATGGTGGAAAGTTCGCCAACGAATTGTGCGATCGCAGGTTCGTTGGTTGGGTATCCCAGAAGGTCCGCTTCTGAGTGCGATGGTTCTGGGTAGTAAAGTTGTTGATTTACCCTACGATACCCGAGATCGTTTCGTGCAAGTGGGACTCGCTCATGCAATAGCCGCCTCAGGGTTTCAAACGTCATTAATTTTGGGTGTAATACTGGGTTTGACATCAAAGGCGAAAAAAGGAACCCAAATTACACTTGGCAGCATAGCTCTCATTCTGTTCTTAATTCTAACAGGTTTGCAACCATCGGTACTTAGAGCCGTGATTATGGGATTTGCGGCACTCATTGGAATTGGATTAAGACGCAAAGTCAAACAGTTGGGATCACTGCTGGTTGCGGCAGTAGTATTACTGCTATTTAATCCTCTATGGATTTGGGATTTAGGATTTCAACTCAGTTTCTTGGCAACGCTGGGGTTAATCGTCACAGCATCCCCGATCATAAAACGTTTGGAATGGTTGCCACCAATTCTTGCATCTTCAATTGCAGTTCCCCTCGCCGCTACAATTTGGACATTACCCCTTCTATTGAATGTCTTTAGTGTAGTAGCACTTTACACTTTGCCAGTCAATATTCTTTCCACCCCCTTGATCTCTGTTGTCAGTATCGGTGGAATGGTAAGCGCCTTGGCAAGCCTAATTTTACCTGATGCAGGCAGCGCCTTGGCTAATTTGTTGTATCATCCAATTCATTGGCTGTTACAGTTGGTGGAATTTTTCGCGAGCTTACCAGGAAACACAGTTGCTGTTGGTAGCATATCCATTGGTCAGATGCTGGCAATATATACATTAATTATCTTGGCATGGGTGGTGCGTTGGTGGCAAAAGCGGTGGTGGTTTGCTGGTATGGTTGCCTTGGGTTTGGTATTCATCCCAGTTTGGCATTCTGCCACCACCCTGTTTCGGATAACAGTGCTAGCAGCTGGCGAGGAACCAGTTTTAGTAATTCAAGACCAAGGAAAGGTCACACTCATTAATAGTGGGAATGAAGGTACGGGACGCTTCACTATACTGCCATTTTTACAACAGCAAGGTATCAATAAGATAGATTGGGCAATTGCTTCTGATTCCCATTCCAATGGCAACAATGCCTGGGTGGAGGTATTGCAACGTTTGCCAATTGGAGTTTTCTATGACTATTCTCCTACTTTAGAAAATTCCATAACGAGTCAGGTGATTCAAAAGGAAGTGCAAAAGGGTAAGGGAATTTACCAACCTTTGTCAGTCGGTCAAACTGTCAATACTGGTTCGATAGTCGCGCAATTAATCAACAACGAATTGCCCATCTTACAGTTGCAACTTTTCGGGCAAAATTGGCTGTTAGTGGGTGAACTCAAAACACCTCAATTGCGTCAGCTATTGCAAGCTGGAGGTTTAGCTCGTCCGCAAGTATTGTGGTGTCCTGGTCAGTCTTTACAAGAATTAATTCCTGCTTTACAACCACAGGTGGCGATCGCCACAAGCACTAAGGTTGACCAAAAAACGCTGTCTGAATTGAGCCAAAGTCAGACAAAACTGTTCTTTACAGGCAGAGACGGCGCTATCCAGTGGACGCCCAACCGACAGTTTGAGACATTTATTCAGGCAGCAGAAAATAAAACATCTATTTTCTAAAAAACTGGCAATTCGTGATATATTTATTACGATAGGAATCTCATGCCTTTGGAGAGGTGGCAGAGTGGTTGAATGCGGCGCACTCGAAATGCGTTTTAGGGCAACCTAACGGGGGTTCGAATCCCCCCTTCTCCGTTTAACAGCAATGAATTAACTTCAGCTTTTCTAGGTGGTGCAGCTTACCCTGTTTCAGGGCTTGAAACTGCTTTACAAAAAGTGCAATTTATGCCAAATGTTTCAAGCCTAGTTTGTCATTGCGGCAAACTAGGCTTGAAATTGCATGGCAAAGTCTATTATCGCTTAACAATTTGAAATCAGCGGTCAATGGGCGGTACTGGACTCGAACCAGTGACATCCTGCTTGTAAGGCAGGCGCTCTACCAACTGAGCTAACTGCCCGCTGTTGCACACAATAACTAATGTTAGCACACAAATTCTCAGAACGCGATAGTATTTTTGAAAAAATTTTTCTTTGGTCAATTCCAATCTCTTCTATGGTATCCTGCATTGAATTTAGTGCCTACTGAGTCGCAATGGCTTGTATATTTTAAATCAGCGAATCATAAAATTGCTTATGCCCTCTGGTCGGACTCACGATCGCATTACTTTATGGGCTTTGCCGTTGGTGACTGGTGTAACTTTCTGGCAAACCAACAGCGGTAACTTGACTTTGTTGGTTGTCGGTGGGTTTCTGTTCGGAGGGCTGATGTTCGGTCCTGACTTGGACATTTACTCCCGCCCCTACCAACGCTGGGGCTTCTTGCGCTTTATTTGGTTACCTTATCAAAAAAGTCTGCGCCATCGTTCTTTATTCTCTCACGGACCAATCATCGGCACGACGCTGCGAGTCGTTTATTTCGGTGGCTTAATAGCGATCGCGGCAGTTTTCGCTTTGTTCGTTGCCCAAACGCTGTGGAATGTGCAGTTAAATTGGCAGACTGTAGGCGAAACTGTCACATCTACGCTGACTCGTTACAGTACGGAATTTCTTGCCTTATTTTTAGGACTGGAACTTGGTGCGATGAGTCATTCTCTCAGCGACTGGGGGGGTTCAGCATACAAGCGGGTGCAAAAGCAGGGAGTTCGTGGATTGCTACCGCCACGTGCGAAAATGAAGAAACGTAAAGCGACGAGTCGTGGTAATCCTCGGTCGAAAGGGTCAAAGTTGAACCTGGGAAGCGGGGGAGACAAGGGGACAAGGAGACAAGGGAAAAAATAAATGTCTAATCTTGAGGACGCGAATCAAACCCAGAGGAACGCTGAGACTTTGGCGGCGTTACAAGAATTAATTGATATAGTGGCAAAGTTGCGCTCTCCTGATGGGGGTTGTCCTTGGGATTTGGCGCAAACTCCCCAAACGCTGACAGCATATGTGATAGAAGAAGCTTATGAAGTGGTAGACGCTATTAATAGTGGGGATAAAGACGCTATTGCTGAAGAACTGGGCGATTTACTCTTACAAGTTGTCCTACAATCACAAATCGCTGGCGAATACGAACAATTTTCTTTGAAGGAAGTGGCTGAAGGGATTTCCCAAAAACTTATTCGCCGTCATCCTCATGTCTTTGGTGATGTGTCGGTGCAAAGCGTTGATGAGGTGCGGCAAAACTGGGAACAAATCAAAGCTGCGGAAAAAGGTGAACCATCGCCAGATAGTCAAACACTCAGTCACAAGCTAGGTGGCTATGCACGTAAGCTTCCGCCATTGATGGCAACAATGAAGATTTCGCAAAAGGCAGCGGCTGTTGGATTTGAGTGGGAAAATATTGATGGGGTGTGGGACAAGTTTAATGAGGAATTGACGGAATTTAAGCAGGCTTTGGAACACGAAACACCAGAACGACAACAAGCTGAGTTGGGTGATTTGCTGTTTTCTCTTGTCCAGCTTGCCCGTTGGAATAATCTTGATCCGGAAGCAGCTTTGCAGGGAACAAATCAGCGGTTTGTTCAGCGTTTGCAAAAAATGGAGGCATTTGCTGACCGTCCTCTTTCTGATTACACTTTAGAGGAATTAGAAACGCTGTGGCAACAAGCTAAGGCTCAACTTGCACAAGAGTAGAAAAACCCGGTTTCTTAAAGAAATCGGGTTTGGTGTTTCTACTACCTTCTCATTGTCTCGACGTGGCTTTAGTGATGAATTTTGCTGAACTCAAACCAAGTGCGATCGCCAACAACGCCATCTTGTGGCAAACCTACACGCTTTTGGAAAGCTTTGACTGCGGTTTCTGTGCGGACACCAAAGTCACCATCAACATTACCACTATAGTCGTTGGTAATTAGCAAGATTTTTTGAATAGTGGTTACTAGGTCGCCTTTGCTACCTCTTTTCAGAATTGGCATATCGACTGGTCCACCTTTGAAAAGTGCCCGCCAAGTCTTATCGCCAACAATACCATCTTCTTTTAAAAATACGCGGTGTTGGAACGCTTTGACAGCTTTTGTTGTTGCTGGACCAAAAATGCCATCAATGGCACCTGTGTAAAGCTCGTATTCCTGTAACAAATCTTGTAGTTCTTTAACTGCTTCGCCTCTGGAACCTTCTTTAAGTTCAGGTTTGTTAAGTTGAGCCTCGGCAGATGGTTGAGTAGATGTCATTTGTCGTTTTTCCTAAATTTGTTTGGGTTCGATATTTCTAAAGTATGGTTAGCTACCTGGTTCAAACCTCACCCGAATCGAGTACTTTTTAATACCCAAGTGGTTCACCCGATAGGAGGAGGGCGAGATGGAAAAGTAGCGAGGATAACAAATGCCTAATGCCTAATAACTGTTGATAGGATTGGGGAAAGGCATAAAATGACGTGATTTTTGAGCATGACTATTTCTGGTGAGGATTTATCAAACCTAATTGCAGTTGCTAAAAAAACCCGACTGGCTGCACTCAAGCTGGCGGTTCTCTCAACTGACGCGAAAAATCAAGCTATTGAAGCGATCGCCCAAGCTTTAGAAGCTGCAAAAGATGAAATTTTACAAGCAAATGTTGCTGATTGTCAAAGAGCGACTACAGAAGGAATTGCTAAGCCTCTTTATAAGCGCTTGCAGTTAGATGAACATAAGTTAAGAGATACCATTACTGGTGTTAGAGATGTCGGCAAACTCGCTGATCCAGTTGGTGCTATACAGATTCACCGGGAACTCGATAAAGGTTTAATCCTGAAGCGCGTCACTTGTCCTTTGGGTGTTTTGGGTGTCATCTTTGAAGCACGTCCGGAAGCGGCAATTCAAATAGTCACTCTTGCTATCAAGTCGGGAAATGGCATTATCCTCAAAGGTGGTAAAGAAGCAACTCGTTCTTGTGAAGCGATAGTTAAGGCGATTAAACAAGGATTATCTCAAACTGCTGTTAATCCAGATGTGGTGCAGTTATTAACAACACGAGAAGAAATTTTAGAACTTTTGAAATTAGATAAGTATGTTGATTTAATTATTCCTAGGGGTTCTAACTCTTTTGTAAGATTTGTGCAGGAAAATACTCGCATACCTGTATTAGGTCATGCTGATGGAATTTGTCATCTTTATGTAGACAAAGCCGCAGATATTGAGAAAGCCATCGCCATTACAGTTGATGCTAAAACGGGCTATCCTGCTGCTTGCAATGCTATTGAAACTTTGCTAGTTCACACGAGCATCGCTCAAGAATTTTTACCAAAAATTGCTGAAACTTTGCAAAAAGTTAATGTGGAATTAAGAGGAGATGCACGCAGCCGTGAGATTTTGTCAAGTATCGCAGCCGCAACAGAAGAAGACTGGGAGACAGAATACTCTGATTTGATTTTGTCGATGAAAGTCGTGGATTCATTGGAAGATGCGATCGCCCACATTAACGATTATGGTTCCAAGCACACTGATGCAATTATCACTGAAGATGCAGAAGCTGCTGAAAGTTTCCTCGCGCTGGTGAATGCAGCAGGAGTTTACCACAACTGTTCTACCCGATTTGCTGATGGCTTCCGGTATGGTTTCGGTGCAGAAGTCGGAATTAGTACTCAACAAATGCCTCCTCGTGGTCCCGTTGGCTTAGAAGGTTTGGTAACATACAAATATCAGATGACTGGCAATGGTCATATTGTGGCTACTTACACAGGTGCAGATGCCAAGCCCTTTATCCATAGGGATTTATAGTAAATTGACTTTGGTTTGTAGTTGCGCTTGAGTGTAACTACGAACCACCTATAAGCTCTTGCCAAGAATTGGTCTTATATTTTTTCCCTACAAATCTATAGGGTTGGGTATTGTCCATCCTAGAAAATATATTGATTTTGTGTGGATTTACCTTAAATCTCTTAGAACAATCAAATTTATGGAAAGGAAACCACACATGGACACAGATGGACATAGATAATTGCTCTGTGTTCATCTATGTTAATCTGTGGTTAGAAATCTTCCTTCATACTTTTGTAAAAAGTTTTTTTATCATTGATAAATCATTATTTGATATCAAATGGTTTTCACTTATTTCAATGAGAGATCTTGAAAAAGAATTTATTAGTAATAACCGAATGTTTTTTCAGCAGTATATAAAATTACGATTTTAGGTAATGACAGGGAGAGCATCTTTCTCTAAATCTTTTAAGCCACTGCTTTAAACAGAGCTTTTTCTTTATATACTAAGACGATGAAAGACGAGGAAAAGACAAAAGAGCAGTTGATTGAAGAGTTAGCTGCACTGCGCCAACACCTTTCTCAGTTAGAACAATTAGCATCTCTTGAGCCTGTTGCTGAAGAGGCGCTACGACAGCAACACGAACGGGAGCGACGGCAACAAAAAGAGCAGGCTCTGAATCGGGTGATTCAAAGTATCCGTAATTCTCTAGACTTAGAAACAATTTTTTCCACAGCAGTTAATGAGATTACTCAGCTTGTGCCAGCTGATCGAGTTGAAATTGTGCAATATCTACCCGAACGGCAACTGTGGCTGAATGTCGCTGATTATCATCAAATTCCAGATTTACCAAGTGCTTTGGGAGTGGAAATTCCCGATGCTGACAATGAAATTGCTGCTCGACTCAAGCGATTAGAAGTTGTTGAAATCGAAGATGCTAGTGCTTGTTCAGACGAAATCAACCGCACCTTTGCCGAAACTTATCAGGGAGCATGGTTGCTGGTTCCAGTGCATTTTGGCTCTACTCTTTGGGGTAGTCTTAGCCTGATCAGAAATCAGCACCCTTTTTCTTGGCAACAGGAGGAAGTGGAATTAACTTGTGCAGTGACTGATCAACTGGCGATCGCCATTCAGCAATCTACGCTCTTGTTACAATTACAAACCGAACTGGCTGAACGTAAGCAGGTAGAAGCTGCTTTGCAAGAAAAGCAATATTTTATTGAGCGGATTGTTGAAACAAGCCCGGATCTGATATACGTCTACGACTTACTTGAACAGCGCAACATCTATGTAAACCGACAAGCTGTTGAGATTTTAGGCTATACGTCGCAACAAATTGAAGCCATGAGAGAGGCAGTATTGCCTAATCTCGTTCATCCAGATGATATGCCACGAATTAAAGAATACCATAAACGCTTTGAAAGTGTGAAAGAGGGTGAAGTTCTCGAACTAGAGTACCGAATGAGAGATGGTAATGGCGAGTGGCGTTGGCTGCGTAGTCGAGATACTGTGTTTACCAAAAATGCAGATGGCTTGCCTGTACAGGTTTTGGGTATAGCTTGTGACGTTACCGAACGCAAGCAGGCAGAAGCAGCAATTTACTTTCAGGCGCATCTGCTATCAACGGTGGAACAGGGAGTGATTGCCACTGATTTGGACGGAACAATTATATACTGGAATCGCTTTGCGGAAATACTCTACGGGTGGGCAGCGCTGGAAGTCATAGGTCAAAATATTTTGGAGGTTCTTTGTGCTGAAACTTCACAAGAGCAAAGCGTCCAGATTATGTCTCAGGTGCAACAAGGTGAAAGTTGGTCTGGGGAATTTTTCGTTCGCCATCGAGACGGCACCTTGTTCCCAGTTTTAGTGACTGATTCGCCCATATACGATGACAAAGGGGAATTAGTCGGTATTGTTGGCGTTTATGTTGACATGACTGTACGCAAGAACGCGATCGCAGCGCTGCAAGAAAGTGAAGAACGATTTCGCACTATGGCAGACACAGCCCCAGTCATGATATGGATGGCTGGTATTGACCAATTTTGTCATTATTTCAACAAGGGCTGGTTGGAATTTACTGGACGCAGACTGGAACAAGAACTAGGTGACGGATGGGCAGAACTTATTCATCCCGACGATTTACAGGTTTGCTTGGAAACCTACACAACTGCATTTGATGCTCGCCGCAGTTTCACTATGGAATATCGCCTCAGGCGTTTTGATGGTAAGTATCGTTGGTTATTAGATACAGCTACCCCAAGATTCCATTCAGATGGTAGTTTTGCGGGTTACATTGCTTCCTGCATGGATATCACAGAGCAAAAGCGGACGCTTGAAGCACTGCAAGACAGCGAAGCGCGATTGAGGTTAACTCTGGAAGCCGCCCGCGTGGTGACTTGGGACTGGAACATCACAACCAATAATGTTGTGGATGATAACCCAATGGAACCCCTGTGTGGTCTTCCTTTAGGCTCCCATGAGCATTCGTTTGAAGATTTTCTCAATGCAGTTCATTTTGAAGATCGCGATCGCGTCCTTGCTGCCATTACAGATGCTATTGAAAATAGGACAGATTATGAAGCCGAATTTCGATTAGTATCACCTGATGGTGCGCTGCATTGGATAGAAAATAAAGGGCAAGTCTACTATGACCAAACTGGTAGAGCAGTCCGTATGCTCGGTGTCGCAATGGACATCACCGAGCGCATACTAGCAGAACAGAAAATCCGCGAACAAGCGGCTTGGCTAGATGTCGCGACAGATGCCATTGTGGTTAGAGATTTACAAAACAAAATTGTCTTCTGGAACAGAAGCGCTGAGCGTCTTTACGGTTGGAAAGTACAAGAAGCTCTGGGCAAGGATGCCAACGAGCTGTTGTTCAAACAAACTTCGCCGCAGCTAGAAGAGGCTCTGCATCAAGTTCACCTTACAGGCGAGTGGTATGGTGAGTTGCATAAAGTGATGAAAGATGGCAAGGAAATCATCGTCGAAAGTCGTTGGACACTAGTACGCGATGAACGCGGGAACCCAAAATCAATTCTCACCGTTGATACCGACATCACGCAAAAGAAACAACTTGAAGCCCAGTTTCTCCGCGCTCAACGACTGGAAAGCCTCGGCACACTTGCGAGCGGTATTGCCCACGACCTGAATAATATACTGGCTCCGATGCTCATGTCTGCTCAACTTTTGCAGATGAGAATTTCCGATGAGCGGAACCAGCAATTCCTCCAGACATTAGAAACAAACGCTCAACGTGGTGCGGCTTTGGTTAATCAAGTGCTATCGTTCGCACGCGGTGTCGAAGGTAGGCGCACGATTTTACAACTACGGCATTTGATATTGGAAATTGAGCACTTTGCCAAGCAGACATTTCCCAAATCTATCGAATTTTGCACTAATATTGCACCAAATCTTTGGACTGTTTGTGGAGATGCGACACAACTGCATCAGCTGCTGATGAATTTAGTTATCAACGCTCGCGATGCCATGCCAAACGGCGGCGTTTTGAGTATTTCTGCGGAAAATTTCTTGATTGACGAAAACTATGCGCGGATGAATCTTGATGCAACTGTTGGACCCCACATTATGATCACCGTTAGGGATACTGGAATTGGTATGCCCGCTGAAGTCTTGGATAGAATTTTTGAGCCTTTCTTTACAACCAAAGAGGTTGGCAAAGGTTCAGGGCTTGGTCTTTCAACGGTGCTTGGTATTATGAAAAGCCACAGCGGCTTTATCAGTGTTTCTAGCAGTGTTGGTAAAGGAACACAATTTCAGGTCTTTTTAAAAGCAGTTTTAGAGAACGAAACACCGCCAGCAGAAACTTTGGAATTGCCTAGGGGAAATGGAGAATTAATTTTGGTAGTTGATGATGAGACTGAAATTCGAGAGATTACCAAAATCACGCTCCAAAGTTACAACTATAAAGTCTTGACAGCTTGTGATGGCATTGAGGCACTTGCATTGTACGCTCAACATCGGGAAGAAATCAAAGTCGTGTTTGTGGATATGATGATGCCAGTGATGGATGGTTTAACCACGATCCGTGCTTTGCTAAAAATGAACCCATGTGTCAAGATTATGGCTACCAGCGGACTTTCCGACAACAAGCAACGGACGGAAGCCCTTGGCGTCGAAACATTTTTGCCAAAGCCCTACACGGTTAAGCAATTGTTACAGGCATTACACAAAATTCTAAACTAATGCTTTGAGCAACGCTTGTAGTTTGAGTTGAACTTCTGCAAGTTCTTTGTCAGGATCAGAACCAGCAACGATACCAGCACCTGCGTAAAGTCGGGCGCGATCGCCATCTATGAGTGCTGAACGAATTCCCACAATAAACTCACAGTTTCCCTCCAAGTCTACCCAACCCAGTGGCGCAGCGTATAAACCCCTTTCAAAACTTTCGTAACGACGAATTTCATGGCAAGCAACTTCTCGCGAAGCACCTGCAACTGCTGGTGTAGGATGCAGTTGGGCGACTATCTTTAAAGGATGTACTTTATCAGGAACTCCGGCGCTAATCGGCGTCCACAAGTGCTGGATGTTAGATAATTGCCGCAACCGAGGTGCTAAGACTTGAGGTGACAAACCCAGTTCAGACAGACCTTGAGTGATAAAATCAATCACCAACGAATGCTCGTGCCTTTCTTTCATGCTATTGAGCAAACAACTGGCATTAGCAGCATCTTCAGCAGGTGTTTTACCCCGTGGTGCAGAACCAGCCAAAGCATCAGTCATTAACTGTTGTTGCTCAATACTAATTAAGCGTTCCGGACTTGCCCCGATAAAATTCTGTCCCTTGCCGTTACCTATAGAGAACACATAACAATTAGGATGCAATTGTCGCAGGTTATTTAACGATTGAATTAAGTTAAAAGGAGCATTTGACCTCACATCAAGTGCATCTGCCAAAACAATTTTATTTAAATGATTAGAGCGAATTTTGTCCAACGCTGACAAGACTGAACGCTTATACTTTTGAGGATTCGCAACCGATTGTTTGCTAAATTTTGGCAAAGAATAATCAAGGCTTTGGGGCTGATATCCTATAGAATTGATAATTTCAATCTTGCGCCAGAAAATTTGCAGAATTCTTTGAATATTGACGTCAGAATTGATAATTGTATTTAAAACTAATACGCAACGCTCATTTTTAACAGCCACTTGCCAACGTGGGAGAAAAATGGTAGCTGCTGGAAATGGATAGTCTAGTTGGGTATTTTGGTCAAAAAAACTAAAACTACATAAAAATTGAGTTCCTGAAAAAGCTTGGTTTGTCCTAGAAAAGCAAACTATCTTTTGAAGACACTCTTTGATAAACTCTTCTGATTTAGCGAAACGGTCTTTCCCTACAATTTCTAATTTGGCAACAGCATCAACAGCAGCAAGCGCTTCCTTTTTTCCTTTATTCTCCCAGTAAAAATTGATTTTGTTTGGTTGTGCCAAGCGCTCAAGTACAAAAAGGGGATCAACCCAGTCAATCTCCAGGGAAAGACTTGCAATTTGTGTGACATTATTCCTGATGCAATTTTGCTGAACAGCTAAAAGAAAGCGGCATAGTTCCTTATTATATACAAAAAAGTCAGCGTTACATGGAGAAACTGTCATGGATCTAGAAAGAGTAAATTTTTCTAAAGTTAACTTCCAAAAGAGTGATAATTCGTGGTCGTATTTCTACAGGTAACACAAAACAGTCGCCTTGTAACCAGCATAGTGGCTCTGTCAGATTGTGGTTTGGCAAAAACCTGATTGCAGTGGCAAGTTTATGCTGTCATTTGAGAGTGAGAAAGACCATAACCACGTTAAGTGCGTTAATGCACCTGATTAATGCTTCACTCTTACAGAGAAAGCGGCTTTTTTGAATGTGTTGTCTGTATATGGTGTATTTACAAACCATAAGAACTTTTGCTGAAAAAGTTGTTGGCAATTTCATTACTCACGACTGATGACTACAAAGCTGATTTCTTATCCCAACACTAAGTTATGGATGGCGGCAATAAAACCGCCAATGTACAGCGTTGCTCTTATGCCCATCTGGGTAGGAACGGCGATCGCTTTTGCGGAAACTAAGATGTTTCATGGAGCAGTTTTTTCTACTTTCTCAGTGGCTGCAATTTTTATTTTGGCTTGGGAGAATCTCAGTAATGATGTCTTTGATTCAGAAACAGGGATTGACAAAAATAAACACCATTCTTTGGTGAATTTAACAGGCAATAAGCTATTAATATTTTGGTTGGGAAATTTATTTTTAGGTCTGGGTTTGCTGGGAATAGTAGCAATAGCTTGGTGGCAACAAGACTTAACCGTCATAGGAATAATTGTGCTTTGTTGTGCTTTGGGCTACACTTACCAGGGACCTCCCTTTCGTCTAGGGTACCAGGGTTTAGGGGAAATCATTTGCTTTTTTGCCTTTGGTCCCTTAGCTATAGCAGCAGCATACTACAGTCAAACTGCTAGCTGGTCAATGATGAGTTTCGCAGCTTCGGTGATTGTTGGAATTGCTACAAGCTTAATTTTGTTTTGTTCGCATTTTCACCAAGTTGAGGATGACATAGCAGCAGGAAAACGTTCGCCAATTGTCCGCATAGGAACACAAAAAGCGGCTCAGTTGTTAACTTGGTTTACTGGTAGCATTTATGCCCTAACTTTGCTGTTTGTGATCTGTGGAATTTTTCCCGTGTGGACTTTACTAAGTTTTGCGAGTTTACCCTTTGCCCGAAAGTTATGTAACCATGTTCAGCAAAATCATAACCACCCGCAAAAAGTGAGTAACTGTAAATTCATTGCCGTATCAGTGCATTTTTGGAGTTGCTTGCTGTTCGGTTTAGGATTTTTGCTTGCAGGCTTTTAATGCAGTATCGATTTGAGTTTCGTCCTTACCAGCAAAGATTTGTGCGATCGCTCTTCACAAGTCACGGAACCTGGGATGTTCGCGAAGGCATTATCCTGCGTCTCACCGATGAAACAGGAAAAATCGGCTGGGGGGAAATTGCGCCCATCAGCTGGTTTGGTTCCGAAACCCTAGAACAAGCTCTAGAATTTTGCTACGAGCTTCCAGAGGAAATCACACAAGAGATGATTTTCTCTATCCCGGATCAATTACCCGCGTGTCAATTTGGGTTTGAGTCCGCTTGGGAAACGAACCGCCTTCGCGTTCGCGGAGCGTGCGCTTTGCGCTTAGCGTGTCCGAAGGACATAGACGCCAAGAACGCCAAGTTTTTTTGCTACAGTGGTTTGTTACCAGCTGGAGAAGCGGCGCTAGAGGCGTGGCAGAAGCTGTGGAACGAGGGATATCGTACCTTTAAGTGGAAGATAGCTGTTTATCCCATTGTTCAAGAACTGGAAATTTTGGAACGACTCACTCAAACTTTGCCAGCCTCAGCAAAACTGCGATTAGACGCCAACGGCGGACTCAGCTATGAAGAAGCTAAGTTATGGCTGCGGGCTTGCGACAATATCAAGGCAAATGACCAATTATGGCTAGAAATTGAATTTATTGAACAGCCTTTATCTGTGGATCAATTCGAGGCAATGTTGGAGTTGAGTTATGGCTATAAGACGGCGATCGCCCTAGATGAGTCTGTCGCCACACTTAACCAACTAGCCAGATGCTTCAAACAAGGTTGGCGAGGAATTTTTGTAATTAAGCCTGGGATAGTCGGTTCACCATCGCGTCTGCGTCAGTTTTGCCAACAGCATAAAATTGATGCTGTCTTTTCATCCGTTTTTGAAACCGCAATTGGTAGACAAGCTGCACTCCAGCTAGCCGCTGAATTATCTCAGGCTAACAGAGCAGTAGGTTTTGGTGTCAACCATTGGTTTGCCCAAGAAGAAACTTTGCCAGAAGATTTATGGAAAAAACTTTAGAAAATCTTGTGCAGCAAACATTTTACCAGCCTCTACCTAAAGACTGGTTAATTTGTGATGATAGCGATTTATTTGCCCAGTTAAGCGAACAACTCTATTTAGAATTAACGCAGTTTTCATATTATCGAGGCACACCACTGAAAATTCTCCTAGCTGAACGGGAACCAGTACGGTTTTTAGCAGGTTTTCTCGCTGCTTGTGCAGCTCGTTGTCCAGTTTTTCTTTGCAATCCCGATTGGGGGAAACAAGAATGGCAACAGGTTTTTGATTTAGTCAAGCCAGATTTAATTTGGGGACTAGGGACGAGGAACTGGGGACAAGACAATTCAAAATTCAAAATATGTCCTGCGGACACGCTACGCGTTAGCGTAGCTCCTCCGCAGGAGGCACAAAATTCAAAAATTCCATCACCTTATCACCCCACGTCCTTATCGCCTCACCCAGCACTGATCATGATTCCCACTGGTGGTTCATCGGGAAAGATGAAGTTTGCCATTCATACCTGGGAAACTTTAATGGCATCCGTGCGAGGATTTACAGAACATTTTTTGCTCAATCAAGTTAATTCCTTTTGCGTATTACCGCTTTATCATGTCAGTGGTTTAATGCAATTTATGCGCTCCTTGACGACTGGTGGAAAACTCGTTATTCTACCATTTAAAGAATTAGAGTTTGGTCAAATAAACACTATTGAGCCATCAAAATTTTGTATTTCTTTAGTACCAACACAGTTACAGCGTCTTCTACAAAATCCAGAATTAACTGAGTGGTTATCCCAATTTCAAACCGTACTTTTGGGAGGTGCGCCAGCTTGGAACGAACTTTTAGAAAAAGCAAGGTATTATAACATCCGATTAGCTCCCACCTATGGCATGACAGAAACTGCCTCACAAATTGCTACTCTCAAACCCGATGATTTTCTTAATGGTAAAGATAGCTGTACTCAAATCCTTCCCCATGCCTCTGTAAAAATTTGCAATGAGCAAGGCGAGGAATTGAATTCAAATCAAGTAGGAAATATCACAATTTATTCTCAATCTCTAGCCAGAGGCTACTATCCTCAGAATTGGAAAAATCAGGATTATTTGCAAGTAGATGATTTGGGTTTTTTAGATAACCAAGGTTATTTACATATCGTCGGACGTAACAGCGACAAAATCATCACAGGCGGCGAAAATGTCTATCCAATCGAAATTGAATCAACCATTAGAGCAACACAAATGGTAGCAGATGTTTGCGTCATCGGCATACCAGATAAACTTTGGGGACAAGCAGTCACAGCAATTTACATTCCGAAAAACTCGAATACTTCTAATTTAGAAATCCGAAATCTCCTAAAAGAGAAACTCAGCAAATTTAAAATTCCCAAACATTGGATTCCTGTACAAACCTTACCTCGCAACTCTCAAGGCAAAATCAATCGCCAACAGCTACAGCAAATAGCAACAAATTTTCTTCAAAACTCTCTTTAATAACCTCTCCTCTTCTTGGCGTTCTTGGCGTCTAAAGCCCTCCGGGCATGCGCCTGAGCGCAGAGCGCACGCTACGCGAACGGCGTAGGGCGGTTCGTTTCCTAACTTTTTCAAATAGCCTCTCTTGACTTTCTTCTCTCTACGCTCTCTGCGCCTCGGCGGTTCGCCTCCAACCATTCCGTCACTTCTTCTGGCAACTCTCTTTTAGTTCTGCTATTTGTCTCAATACAAACGTGTCGAGTCACTGCTTTAGCAGCCATCACCTCACCAACTATGACTTCATAAGCCACTTCAAACCTATCAACACTAAGCTGTTGTGGCATTAATCTAATAACCGAATTGTCCCCACAATACAGCGGACGGAAAAAATCCACACTAGTATGAACAATGGGAAAAGCCACAGATGGATTAGTGAAAAAATCTTTGAGGTTAATGCCAGATACAACTAGAGACTCTTCATAAGCTTCATGACAAATAGCCAAGATATTAGCAAAGTAAACGACTCCAGCGGCATCAGTATCTTGAAACCGAACGGTGCGATTATAAGTAAAAGGCATTTTGAAAAATTCAAAATTCAAAAATATATAGCAGACTATTTGTCGGCTATAGTAAATAATTTTACCGCAACCATGTGTTTTATCAGTTTAGTTTGTAGTAAATATCCTCAGAGTAAGGATTGAGGTAGGGACGCTGTAAATCAATGCCGAACCGAGTAAAATGTAGCTCAATTGCCCTGATCCGCTCCTGCGTTGAATTGTTACCTTGTTGCCAAACTTCCAACAAAGCATTAGCCACAATTTGACAGCGGTTCATTCCAAAACTTTCCTGTGCTGCAAATTTTTGGTTGACTTCTTCAGCTAAACCTAGCCCAGGTGCCAAAAATTTGGTAAATAAGGGGATTTCTTTGTGAAAATGCGATTGATGCTCTGCATAGACAGCCTGAAGGATTTTTCGCATTGCTGGGTAGTCTTTGCGTTCAAAGGACAGCACTCCTGAGTCGTAGCGTCCATAGGCTAATGGATTATGTAAAACCTGAAAATTAAAAGGAATTGCAGCAGCGTTCAGTTGCTGTGTGAGGCTGTCCATCAGGGCGATCGCACCAAATGGAGTGACATTAAAGTAAATTCCCCCTGCGCTCAAATCAGCATCTGGGTGAGCCTGCAAATCCTGTCCGACATTACTAACCGCTACGTAAAAGCCGTTTTCCAGTCGGTTTTTAGGCATCCAGATATTAATATACTCTCCTACTTTGGCGGTCTGTGTTGATGGTTCTAGGTTGCTATTGTACTCAACATACAATGTCAAACCGCCTTTGGTAACTGCGATACTACCATCTGGTTCCCGTCGCAACACCTGCCAACCAGGATCAAAGTAACCTATACCGTGATTGCTGGTATGTAATTGCTCGTAAAATTGCCAATCGATCTCCAAAATTGAATGGCTCTCCAGGTTTTTGTATGCTAAGTTATGACTCGCATCACCATCAAGTGACAATGTCGTTTGTAGCGAGCCATTGTAGTAAATCCCGTGAAGGAAATTTCGCAAAAGTAGAGCAAGATATTTGTGTTGTAAGGCTGGCGAATTTTGCCGAAATCGCTCTGCTATTTTGGCTGGTAGAGCAAAGGGTTGATATTTAGGGTGACGAATACAAAAATTAGATTCAATTTGGATATTGCTAGCAATATCTAATAGAGAATTTAGCAGCGGTTTGGTAGAAGACTCTAGCATTATTGGAGCTTATTAAATGAGAGTTCAGGGTAGAGAGCGTATCCCTCACGGGACGCTTTGCGACGAGCGCGAGTATTGAGGGAGGGTAGTAATTAAACAAAAGTGCGAAATGAAATTTTTTGGCAATTTTTGGAAAATTAAACCACAGATGGACACAGATGGACACAGATAAATTATCTGCGTGCATCTGCGGTTCTAAATATCCAAATCATACTTTTGTAAGAAGTCCATTGTTTATTGACTTCTCCATTCTCGTCACCTTCTCACATTAACAACCACGCAAACGAGTTTTGTCGTAATAAAGGCGAAGCAAGTTATTTTCTGTTTCTGGGTGAGAGAATTGAGCGAAGTTCCCAAAATGTTTTATAATCTCTGACTCTGCAATCCCGAAAACAGTCAGCACAGACTCTTGCGGTTTGGTGAGTAAACTTTTAGCAACTTGGAGCATACAAATACTTGAGTTATCAAAGTATTTGTGATGCTTAATTTTTGACTCAATTTGATGAATCAGAACTAAACCCGCAAACTTAATAACTCGTTGAACAAAGTCGCCATGATACTCAAGAATCATTGGGAAACAATCAAGATAAGCCAGAGTTAGGGCTATTATTGAGGGTTGGAGAACTTCCAATGGTACCGCTGCTAGAAGCAAAGATTCTTCTAACTCGATAGTGGGATCTACCACTAGACTTTCTAACCAAATTTTCAGATAGCTTGCTACTAAAGTTCCCAAATCAAAAGCAGGATCTCCCCAAGCACAAGCTTCCCAGTCAATGAGTCGTACAAGACAATTATCTAACTGATCCCACCTTGAATGGACTAAAATATTTTCCAATTTTAAATCATTATGAGTTAAGCAGCAGGGATTCCATCCGTATGCTAATTCTGCAATTGCTGCTTCCAAACTTTCATAATGTTGATAAAGAACGTAAAATTTCAGTGCATCTGTGGGAACATTCCCAAAAATCTCAGACCCAATTGACCCTATTCCTTGCGCTGGATTATAAAATTGATAGCGAAACTGTCCCTGAGGAGCAGTTGCCATAAAATCACGATATTCTCGGCGATTAAAAGTAGCACGATGCAGCGCTCCCAAGCTCGTGCCAATAGCACTTGCAATTGCTTTGGGAAAGTACAAATTTTTTTGATAAAAACTTGCTACTTCAAAATATTCCTTTAGGTAATTGCGAACAACAATAGATTTTTCTTCATCAAAATGCACTAGTAATGATGCGATCGCAGGAATATTTCCTAAAACTGGAAACTGCTGAAGCAATTGGTGAAACAGCCATTCATTGAAAAAGTCATGGGAGTTTGCATCATTATTAATGTATCGTTCCTGTTTAACTAGTAGCTTGTGATTTGCCGTCAAATTCACAAGCAAATTGCAATTTTTCATGCTACTTAGCGGTAATTCAGAATCGGCATATACGCCTTCTTCTGAGCTACACAGACCTGCTTTATGCAGATACTGGATAACATTATGAGAAGACAGTGAAAGTACCATGTATTATTTCCTATAGCGTAAAATTGCTTGGATAATCCGCTATTTCAGTATTGGCTTCGCTTCAACAGTATTCAGTAGATAGCAACAAGTGTGCGAGTATCAATAACGATTAACACAATCTACTAATATCCGATTTTTCTAAAATGAACCTGCCAAAATGGCAATGCTACCTTTACTATTGCTTTAAATTTTGCGTAAGCGTTCAGCCAAATCTTTCAAATGTCTGTGCCTACATAGTTAAGTTTATAAATCAACTTTTGTAAATTTACATTTTGATGTCCATAATGGCTGATAACTTTTGGATGATAAATATACATTAACAGACCTATCCTCCTACTTTACATGACATCCTAAAGTACATGACATATGAGTTTACTTCCGGAGCGTACCAATGATTTTGTTACTGTGCAATCTTGCTTTTTAGAATGACTAGTAGCTGAAATTCTTACAGCAACGCTATTGCGAAGCTTACATTTTTGCGAAGTATGAAATGACTTCAGAGAACTCACTGATTGTGCTTTTGAACTAGGCATTTTTTCACTAAAAATAAAATTTCATTTTCTGTCGTTTATGCAACATTTTATTGAAAATCCCAAAAATGCTAATCAACAAAAATTTTTACCTCTTCTTAAACTCAAAAACATTTTTTAATAAACTCTGACAATAATAAAAAACACTTGACAGCAAATATTGCTGAGGTAGGGTGTTACTCTACGCGTAAGCATTGCTGTTTTAAAGAAGGCATAACTCTATGGGCGTATACGTAAACGCGACGTACTACATTTACAACAATTTTCAGTCCCTTAGACTACGCCAAGAAACCTAACCCTCCTTCATTACTAGTATTTCGTCAAGGTAACTTTGAGGCGTAAAGTAGTTTAGGAATTTGTCTTCTTTTCCTCTTTCTTTGCGCTCTTTGCACGGCAGTTGCTTCAAGTCGGCAGAGCCGCCCAACGCACTGCCTCGCCTTTGTGGTTTTTTATTTCACCCTACATAGTTTGTGTGACTCAGTTGCACCACACCCTGGAGAATAGAATATACGCTACCCTTGCGGAAAGCCACAAGGATAGGGCACAGGCAAAACCTCCCTGTGTAGCCAAGCCTGTGCGTTGGGGAGCCAGCGCTATGCAGGAGGAGTCTCCTGACTATCTGGCGTCCGACGTGCGGCTTCCAGTCTCCAAGGCAAATAGAGGTTGTTGTAGATGCGGATTTGGTGTGACAAAATCAACTTTGAGATAATATAAATGTACTAATTTAACAACCTCGTTCAGGGAGAGTGGAGCTATGTCAAAAACCGAGAATGGTTATGACGAGTAAGCTTATGCTACCTCAGTACCGCCAGCTGAGTTACCATCGTCGCTAGTGCGACCACACCTAAAATAGTCATGAATCCCGCAGGCATAAATTTGCGTGTTTTAACCAGTCGAAATCCAAAAACAACTATCAAAACACCAGTGATCACAGCTGCTAACGTCAAACCCCAAGTTTGTCCTTGGAGATGGACAAAAGCAGCAATCATCAGTAGTAAACCACTGATGATACCACTAATAAGAGAAACTTTGCTATTCGCTTTACGGTAGCCAATGATGCCACCGATAATAGCTAAGATGCCATAGGCAAGGGCTGCAACAATACCTAAAGTCATTGTTAAAACCTATGTAGATTTTGATTTTGCTGCAAGCATCAGCAGACAATTTACCATAGCTATTTAGCTACATCACCATGATTGATTGATGGATAATAGAGCAATCGCAAAGGTCCAATATCTCCAGCGCCAAGCAGCGTCCCTCTTACTCTACCAATCCGTCCTCCAAGGCGAAGTGGGGATTGCATATCTTGACCTGTTACAAGCAATACGTTACACTGATGCGGACGCGCAGAGTTGTCTCCAGGCATACGGCAATTACTTCAAGTGCTTAGCTGCCAGACATCAAAACTGGGAGGAATATCTGATAACTCAAATTCTCAGAGCAGATAATCCTTTTACTCAGCTAGCTCAACAGCAAGAATTTGAGAATTTACCTCCTGCACTAGTAGCAGCAGTTCAGCATGATTTACAAGCGTTGCAAAATCTTTATGAGTGCAGCAGCGCTGCTTTGAGTCAGTGGGTGCAAGCCGTAGCTCATCTACCCGTTTCACCAGTTGTGTGGTATGTAGAGCAGGATAGAGTAGCAGGAATTCACGAATTACCGCTTATAGAGAAACTACAACAGTTGGAAAATTGGGCGGATGCTGTGAAAGAATTGGCAGCTTATTATCGCCAATTTGGTACAGGTTTATTTGCAGAGTATAAGGCTTTGCGTTGGCAAGCTGGGCAGTTTATTGGAATACGCTATCCGGATTCAGTTGAGTTGAGTCAACTCGTGGGTTATGAGTCGCAAAAAGAAGCTTTGTTGAAAAACACAGAGTTTTTATTATCCGGACAGGTGGCGCTACACGTCTTACTTTACGGGAGTCGTGGTTCCGGAAAATCTTCTTTGGTAAAAGCCTTGTTGAAGGAGTATGGCGATCGCAACTTACGCGTACTGGAAGTGGCAAAATCTGAATTGAAAGATTTACCAAAAATTGTGGAGCAGTTGCGCGGTGTCCCACAGAAATTTATCATCTTTGTCGATGACCTGTCTTTTGAAGAAGATGACGATGCTTTTAAAGCACTCAAAGTGGTTTTGGAAGGTAATTTAACCGCACGACCTCAAAACGTTGTTGTGTACGCCACTTCCAACCGCCGCCATTTGATTCGAGAGTTCTTTGCTGATAGACCATCTCCCAAGGACAACGACGAAATTCATGCATGGGATACTATGCAAGAGAAGCTTTCTTTTAGCGATCGCTTTGGGTTGACCTTAACTTTTGAAGGAGCTGATCAGAAAACTTACTTACAAATTATCCGGCATCTTGCGGCACAAGCTGAAATTGATATCAGTCAGGAAGATTTGGAACGCCAAGCTTTACAGTGGGCGACTCGCCATAATGGTCGTTCTGGAAGAACAGCAAGACAATTTGTTGATTTTTTGAAAGCAGATTTGACACTATCGAGTTCAACCCACTCTCCAGCGAACCCAGAATTATGAAATAGATAGATTTCATTTTTAATTTTTCTTTATTGTTGTACGAAAATGATGACACCGATAGCTTTCAAAGCGACAGTGTGAGGCTTAGTAATTTAGAAAATGCTTAGGTTGACGACTTGACTATGTTAAAAACAAGCAATATGCAATCAGCAACGGTGAGCAATCGACTTATTATAGGTATAGTTGCCTTTGGCGTGAGTTTTGGTCTTAGTCTCGTCCTTACCTGGGATTTTAACAAAGCCGTTCTCACAGGTGTAATCACTGTACCTGCGACATATCTATCAGCATTATTTGTAGATAAAAGAAGAAGAAATCATGAAATGCTCATTTTAGATTCCCTACAAAGGCGAATTAGAGACCTTGAGGGATTAAAGTCGCGCTTTGTTGCAGAAATGAATCAAATTGAAGCACATAACGCCTCATTATATGCAGAGTCAAGCAAGCTACAAAACCAAGTCTTAGAACGACGTAACCAAAGAGATACTCTCAATAGAGAGCTAAGCACTTACATTGTAGAAAAAAAACAGTTAGAAGCAGAAATAAACTATTTACAAAACGAGCTTCATACATTAGATAAATCAAAAGTAGAACTCAATAATTCCTTCTCTGCCCTAACAGCCGAAAAACGCCGTTTAGAATTGAATCATAACGTTTCACGTGCTGAAATAACTCAACTGCAAACTCATATAAGCGAACTTCAGCAGCAAAAGCAAGAATTAGAAAGTAACTTAACTCTACTGAACAGATTAAAGCCTCAATTAGAAGAAAGATTACACGACTTACGAGTCCAAATACAAAAGTTAGAAGCTCAGGAAAACCAGCAAAAGCAATTTATTTTAGATAAAAAAGCTGAGAAAGAACTTATAGAAGCAAGCCTGAATTCCTTACAAACCCAACTTGCACAACAACAAACTCAACTACAACAGTTACAAGGGCAAGTCTCAGTCTTGCAAGAAGAACGCGACCAGTTACAAAGCCAAGTTTGGGAACTCCTTCACCAATTGGAAACCCTGACTACTCAGGAACAATTGAATGAAAACGAACAGGAAGATAGCGAAGAGTTCTTTCCTTTCTCTGAATTTATAGAATCCTTAGAACCAATAGAGACTGGCGAGAAGCTAGAAAAATTCTCTGAAGAATGGGCTGAATTTATCGAACAGCTACCCGCTTATGAAATTCAGGTATTAAAAGCTATTGTAGAGCAGGATAACCCTAATAGCGCTATTAAAAAAATTGCTGAAGAAAATATTACAATGCCAAATTTACTGATTGATTCCATTAATGAACGTGCTAATGATACTATTGGTGAATTAATAATTAACCCAAGTTCAGAAACGCTAGAAATTTATCAAGAACATATGACAAATGTAAAAAAAATTATTGCAATGTACGAGGGTAAAATGGCTGGACAAACCTCATCAAATTAAATCTTTATATTAGATTCCTATTCCCAACTTCAGCCTGGGAAAGCTTTCACGATTATGCTCTACCTTTGGTCAATTGCAGGAAGCAGCAGCCTACTGAATGCCTTCCCACGCCCTTCGTAGGAACGAGAAAAATGAGGTGCAGTAATCTAGATGACAAAGCTCAAAATCTCGAAAAAAGTATCAACTGCTTTGATAAATTCTCTTGGTGCCGGAGTCGTACCCAGAGTTGGGCTGGAACACATAGCAGTAGGACGCGAACAAGAACTCAAAAGCCTATTGCAAAATCTTGATGATATAGCAGAAGGGATAGCAGCATTTCGCTTCGTCATTGGCAATTACGGTTCAGGCAAAAGTTTCATGCTGCAACTGCTTCGCAACCGTGCTATGGAACAAGGTTTTGTTGTAGCAGATGCTGACTTATGCTGGGAACGCCGACTCGCAGGAAGCAACAACGAAGGGTTGGCAACATATCGAGAATTAATGAGTCACCTCGCCACAAAAACTCGTCCAGATGGTGGTGCGTTGGTTTCCATCTTGGAAGGATGGATTAATAAAATCCAACAAGAAGTCGCCAAAGAAACTGGGATGCGTCCCAATGACGAAGGTTTTGATGACAAAGTTGAAGAAAAAATCAGGGAAGTTGTTCAGTATATTGAGGATTTAGTTCACGGATTTGATTTTGGCACCGTCATTGTTGCCTATTGGCGTGGTTATCGTTTGGATAATGATGATTTAAAAAATGCCGCACTACGATGGCTGCGGGGCGAATTTACAACCAAGATTGAGGCAAAAGCCGCCTTAGGAGTGCGTGTCATCATTGATGATGAAAGTTGGTATGACTACATCAAACTCATAGCTAAGTTTGTTGGTGAAATTGGTTATAAAGGTCTTTTAATTCTGCTTGATGAAGCTGCACATTTATACCAAATATCTCCTACAGTAACGCGGGAAAAAAACTATAACAGACTGCTGGGGATGTTCAACGACACCATGCAGTGTAAAGCAGAGCATCTTGGCATTTTTATTGGTGGTACTCTAAGATTTTTAGAAGACCCAAATCGGGGGCTTTTTGCAGATGCTGCTTGGCGAAGACGGACAAAAGAAAGTCGTTTTGTGACTCAAGCGGGTGTGCAGGAATATATGGCACCAGTGATGCGTCTTAACACACTAACAGAAGAAGAAATCCTCGCGCTTTTGCAAAGATTAACAGAAATTCATAGTATCAACTTTGGTTACGAAAAGACTTTAAAAAGCCGTGATTTGAAAGATTTTGTTCAAGAAATTGTTAACCGATTGGGTGCAGAAGCTTTGCTGACTCCAGGTGAAATTGTGCGGGATTTTCTTAGTGTGTTGAATCTTCTTTATCAAAATCCAAATATTTCTTTTGGTGAACTCATTCATGGTGCTAATTTTAAACCTACCGTTTTGGGTAAAGATACAGATGCGGATGAGGATGATGTTGCGGAATTTAGTTTATAAAAAAACCATAGAGGACACAGACTTAGAGGGTGCGTTAACCTAATCCTGTCAAGGTGTAAGTACAAGATGAGCAATGCTGCATTTTCCAGACTCGCCCCTTTTATCCAAGAATATATTTACAATCAGAATTGGACTGAATTAAGAGCAGTTCAAATCGAAGCTTGTAAAGTTATTTTTGACAGTGATGCTCATTTGCTAGTTGCTGCTGGGACTGCTTCTGGGAAAACAGAAGCAGCTTTTTTACCAGTTTTGACTTTATTACATGAAAATCCTTCTAATACAATTGGCGCACTCTATATTGGTCCTATTAAAGCTTTAATTAATGACCAATTTGAACGTCTGAATGATTTGTTGAGAGAGGCAGATATCCCAGTTTGCCATTGGCACGGGGATGTTAGCCAAAGTCATAAAAGCAAGCTTCTTAAAAATCCTAGGGGGATTTTACAAATTACACCGGAATCTTTAGAAAGCTTGTTAATTAACAAACATCATGAGTTAGTGCGTTTGTTTGGTGATTTGCGGTTTGTCATCATTGATGAAATTCACGCTTTTATGGGTTCGGAACGGGGTTGTCAGATTCTTTGTCAATTGGCACGGTTGGCAAGGGTAACGCAAAGACAACCTAGAAGAATTGGTTTATCGGCGACTCTCGGTGATTACTCATTGGCTGAGGAGTGGTTGCGTTCTGGGACTGATAAGTTGGTGATAACTCCGAATATTGAGGGGGGAAAACGTCAGATTAGACTTGCTGTGGAGCATTTTTATGTTTCTGAAATGAACCGCAGAGGCGCAGAGAACGCAGAGAGAGGAAAAGAGGAGAGAGAAGGAGGTATAAGTGCATATGATAAATATATTTTTAATCTAAGTAAGTCTCGTAAGTGTCTTATTTTTGCTAATAATAAATCGCAAACGGAATCTGTTATTGCTTCTTTGCGTCAAGTCGCGGCTGTTGAGGGGTATCCAGATATTTATCATGTGCATCATGGCAGTATCTCTGCTAGTTTGCGTCAAGTGGCTGAAGCTGCTATGCGTGAACTCAATCATCCAGCGGTGACTGCTGCTACGTTGACTTTAGAATTAGGTATAGATATTGGTTATTTAGAGCGAGTTATTCAGTTAGAATCGCCTTTTTCTGTTGCTAGCTTTTTACAGCGGTTGGGACGTACTGGAAGAAGAGGTGAAGCGGCTGATATGCGGTTTATTTGCGCTGAAGAGAAAGTATCTTCAGAAGCATCGTTACCGCAACAAATTCCTTGGCAACTTTTGCAATGTATTGCAATTATCCAACTTTATTTGGAGGAACGTTGGATTGAACCGATAAAGCCTTTAAAATATCCTTTGAGTTTGTTATACCATCAGACGATGAGCATTTTAGTAGCAACAGGGGAACTTTCACCTGCTGTTCTTGCTAAACAGGTTTTAAGTCTGTCAACTTTTGCTGCTATTTCTCAAGAAGATTTTAAGTTATTGCTACGTTATTTAATTGATATTGACCATCTTCACTTAACTGAACAAGGTAAGTTAATTATCGGTTTGGCAGGGGAAAAGGTGGTGGGTAAATTTCAGTTTTATGCTGTCTTTCCTGATAATCAGGAATATATTGTTAAGTACGGAACTACAGAAATTGGCAGTATTGTTACGCCATCTCCTGTGGGGCATTCATTTGCATTGGCAGGGAAAACTTGGGAAGTTGTAGATGTTGATTTTAAAAGAAAGGTTATTTTGGTGAAGCAGGTAGAGGGTAAAGCTAGTATTTATTGGCGGGGTGGTAGTGGCATCATTCATACAAGAATTTTGCAACGAATGCGGCAGGTGCTTTTTGAGGATGTAGAGTATAGTTACTTACAAAAAAATGCTTTAAAGCGTTTGCAGTCAGTTCGTGAATTAGCAAGAGATGCTGGAATAGATAAACGTAATATTTTGCAATTAGAAAAAGGTAAGTGCTGGATATTTCCTTGGATGGGTACTGTCGCTTACCGTACTTTAGAAAGGTTGCTTAACCGCTTTTGCCGCGAATCATTGGAAATTAGCGGTATCAGTGGCGATAATCCTTATTTTTTGACCATTAAATTAGCTCCTAAAAAAATTGAATATCTTTATTCTGAAATTGTTTCCTTATGTGAACAAAGAATAAAAAATGAAGATTTACTCAGTGATGCTGAAGCACCACAACTTGAAAAGTATGATGAATTTATTCCTTACCCACTTTTACGTAAAGCTTTTGCCAGTAATCATTTAGATATGTCGGAACTAAGGCAACAAGTCGCTTTTTGGCAACTTTATAATACTTAATATTATTACTTCAACTTTGTTTGCGCAAAATTTAAATAAAAATTTAAGACTATTAAACCACTCTTGCAAATCTTGCAAAATCTAAAAATAAAGAAAATGGAACCACAGATGGACACAGATGGACACAGATAAATAACTAGGTTAATCTGTCTGTATCTATGGTTTTAAAGTTCAATCCACGCTTTTCATTACTCAAATGGACTGGTCTATAAGCAAGCGACTTGACAAGCTACAGTCAAAAGAAATACAAATGTAATATCACATTTTAATCTAAGGATTGCCTTTGTTGCCTGTCATTGAGTAAAAACGTCATTTTGGGCTGATAGCTCTTTTCTAAGCAGTCCAAATTGCTATGAGTTCGCACTCCGCTTCTGGTGCGAGCAATTTTTGTATTCATTTACGACCTCAAAGACATCTCAACAAAGGAATCTTACATGGAATTCAAGCCTCTTTTTACAGGCAAGTTAGTTCGTCTAGCTGCACCTCAACCTGAGGACAACCAGTATTTTGCTAAATGGTCTGAAAATGACGAGTACCTGCGGGTTGCGGATAATGATCCAGCGCAACCGATAACTCCTGAAGGCTGGACACAGTTTGAAACAAGTGTTCTCAACTCACCAAACAGCTTCCACTTCCGTCTACGAACCTTGGCTGATGATACGTTAATTGGCGGCGTTGGCTTGTTTCAAATCCAATGGATGCATCAGGTTGGGTCATTAGGTATTGCGATCGCCGATCCCGCATACTGGGGTAAAGGCTATGGCACAGATGCTTTGCAACTCATTCTTGGTTATGCTTTCCGAGAGTTAAACCTTTACCGAGTAGGATCATCTACGATCGCCTACAATATCCGTTCGATCAAGGTACATGAAAAAGTAGGGTTTCGTCAGGAAGGTGTCCAACGTAGCTTTATTCAGCGTGAGGGACAGCGCTTTGACGTGATTCTATATGGTCTTCTGCGCCCCGAATGGGAAGCACGGCAGACACTATAGACGTCGTCAAAAACAGACAACCTTTTGACCGAAACTATCGGTTGAGCTATCAAACAACTTGACACTTGACGACTGTTAAAATCCGCTTACTTTAGAAACGGATTTTAACAGTATCAACTCCAATGATAAAACCTTACTTACCCCAAAACGACCCAAATCCTCAAAGACGTCAGGAATGGCTCAACAGGAACCGGGAACAGTATGAGTTTGATTTAGATTACCTTTATCCGATTCCGTATCTCAAACAATTACCGATAGGAGAAAATTTTTCAACAAGATATCTGGCACAGGCTACAAGCGCGTTCAGCAAATTAAATGCAAATACGTTAGCTGCCAAGTTCCACTCTCTGTGGGATCCTTTAAATAAACTTCAGGACTACGAAGACTTCTTCCCAATTCTACCTAGACCTAGTGTTATCAAAACTTATCAAAGTGATAACGCTTTTGCTCAGCAGCGCTTATGTGGCGTGAATCCAATGGTCTTGAGTAGGATCAGAGGAGAAATGCCAGCGCATGTCCAATTTTTCCTCCAAGATGTGCAAGCCAAATTTGGGAAATCTCTTGAATTAGAGAAGCTACTCAAAGAAGGCAACCTTTACCTGGCAGACTATACATCTCTATCTTTTATTAAAGGAGGGACGTACCAGCGAGGAAGAAATTATTTACCAACTCCTATAGCTGTATTCTGCTGGCAAAGTTCAGGCTATAGCGATCGCGGTCAACTTGTGCCAATTGCAATCGCCATTGATCCGACTCAAAACACTCACTTCCTGACTCCCTTTGATCAACCACTATCCTGGTCTTTTGCTAAGCTTTGTGTCCAGATAGCTGATGCTAACCACCATGAAATGAGTTCCCATTTAGGTCGAACTCACTTGACAATAGCACCGTTTGCCATCGCATCTGCCCGACATCTCGCTGAAAACCACCCTCTTAGTCTGCTGTTAAAACCGCATTTCCGCTTTACACTAGTGATCAACAATGCTGCTCGTGCGTCCCTCATCCAAGAACAAGGACCTGTTGATGAACTCCTGGCTGGCAGTTTAAACGAATCACTAACAATAGCCAAAGATAGTTTTAAGACCTGGAGTTTAGACCAGTTTGCCTTTCCTAAAGAAATTGCCAATCGCGGCATGGATGATGTCAAGCAGCTCCCCCATTATCCTTATCGCGATGATGGTATGTTGGTTTGGAATGCTCTCAAGAAGTTTGTGTCAGGCTAGCTAAGGCTTTACTACAAAACTCCGGATGCTCTGAGTCAGGATTTGGAACTCCAAAACTGGACGAAATCTTTGTTTGATCTGTTTTCCTTAAAAGGTATGAATGCCGTTGGTGTGACTCGCGGCAAAGGAATGCTTGCCAGGATCGAGACTGTTGAACAGTTGATTGATATTGTGACTGCCATAATTTTCACTTGTGGTCCACAACATGCAGCTGTTAATTTTCCCCAGTACGAGTACATGGCGTTTACACCAAATATGCCTTTTGCACTTTATCAGCCGATGACTGAGGATTTCTCTGTTCCAACCAAAGACAACTTAATGCCATTTCTTCCACCTCCTCATCAAGCTTCAGGTCAGCTCTCAACTACCTACCTACTCTCCTCGTTCCGCTATGATAAATTGGGTCACTATGAACAAGAGTTTCAAGACCTGGCGGCGCAAAACTTGGTGATTCAGTTTCAGCAAGATTTGAATGTAGTAGAACTTGAGATAGAAAAAAACAACCGCAGCCGACTCATTGAATACAACTACTTAAAACCCTCTTTGATTCCTAATAGCATCAGCATCTAAAAACATTTGTCATACGAGAAAGCACTCTCATGATCTCGAGAGTGCTTTTTACTTTTTGCAAGTCCCTTGGAAAAACCAAGTTTCTAAGACTTTATTGACTACTTAGCGCCCATCTCGAACACTGCGCTACGAGTAAAGTCAATCCGTTGCTCAAAATCCAAGCCTTTGATTTTATTCACAAAGTCGTTTGTTTCATCGGGCAATTTATAATCAGAGGGTACTTGAGTAACAGTACCATCTTCCATTGCTCGTGCCAGTCTTAACCACACATCGAGTTTAGCGCTAGAGCTTACAGCTTTATAGGCGTGGCTAATCTCACTATCTGCACCAGCAACGATATCACGCTGTGCTTGCAGCTGTTGTTCTTTGGGTAGTGCTACGATTGTGTCGTACAAAGCTGCAGCGGTGTCTTGTGCAGAAGTTTGATTTGCTGGTGTCAGTTGATCTTTGATGTCTAAGTAGCCGAACCACAGCAAAGCGAGCTGTGTATCCACATCAAAGCGGCGGAACTGTTGTACAGATTCTTGTGTTGTTGAGTCGCTAGTGAAAGTCATAAAAATCTCCAATTGCTTACTAAACACGCAGTTGCCTAGGTTACTCACATCGGTTACCAGCAACTGCTTTACATCACTTAATGAACATTTAATAAATAAACAGCAGGATATTAACCCTGCTACAGACATAAAAGGCGATCGCTGCTAAAGACAGATGCAATTAACACATTTTCAGTTATAAATGTGTTCACTCTTACATATAAATGCAATTTTTTTTTTAATTTTTATTTTAAAAGCAATTCTGTTCAGATAAGATAATTTGCATATTCATCACATAAGACGTTGCAATGCAACGTCTGTACTTACTAATCTCTGAGAATTCCGATACCAGCTTTTCTTTCTATATAATCTGCCAAGCTGATAAAATCATCACGCGGGTAGCACCTTCCACCAATCAAGTCAAATGCTAATTGGCTCGATGGATTTTCTGGATTTTCAAGAATATGTATTCCCCAGTAATAAAGTTGTTCACTAGTGCGAATACAAACTTCTGTTGGATCTATACAATGAAACTTATCATCTGTTTTAATAATGTCTTGATACGTCTCGAAATAAACTTTTCTGAGAAGACTTAATTTTTGAGTACCGGGATTTTTGAAGTTATTAACTAGGACAAACAAGTGAGCATTTTTGTTGATGAGACGTATTTCTGTCACAGTATCTCGAATTACTTTGCCATGCTTGTTTATCCCTAGTGGATTTAAGGTTGTTGGGATGATGCAATAGTGAAATTTTTCAACTAAATGTGTCGGATTGCGTTCAATTGCGGGTGAACAATCGCAAATAACTATTTTACAATCACGAGCAGAATCTTCATGCCAATCCCTGCCATCAAAGACTTCAATTGTGGTTCCCATTCCTCTAGGATTAGGAACAAAAACACCATCTCCCACGAGCTTTTGCAAATTTTGTTCTGGATCTAAATCTACAAGTGCCACATTGAATCCTTGTAGTGCAAACGCTCCTGCTAAATGCCCTGCTATAGTCGTTTTCCCTACTCCGCCTTTACAGGTAAAAATGCCAAAATAAATCTTTTCTGGTTGAGTTGAGTTGTGATTAACTTTATCTTCGTAATCAGCGCTATCAATCCCAAGAAGCTTATTTTCCTTAGCAATTCCACAGCGAATTTTAGTATCTTTACCCCAAGATCTAATTAAAGCGAGTGTAGGTCCGCTGAAACCTTTTGTTGTTATGAATAAACCAAAATTAAAATTTTTCCCCTCATCAGAATCTAAAAAATTGGCAAATTTTAAAAGCTGTGGTGCTGCTACATTGTTTCTGAGCCACTTGAGATGAACTGCGCCAACTAAGTTTCCTTTTTTAACAACTAAATCGTAGCCAGGCTGATTTGATTTGGCAGTTATCACTGTCCAACCTGCCCTATGGAGAAGTGTTGCTACGTGCTGTTCAAAATGACTGTAGTCTTTTATGTAAGCAAGCTCCATAGATTTGGTTTGGAGATACAGTATAGCCTATAGTAGCGTAAATTACTTTGTGATTGAGACGGAATTTAGTTTAACATTTACAAAAACTTTCATAAATTTTTCAAAAAGTCGTCCCGTATTCTATACGCGTTCGGACATGATTTGTTAAGCTGTTAACGCTGGTAGGAGGAGTAATGTCAGCGCAATGCACTGGTTGTTATCTGGACCTCTAAGCGTCGAGAAGTTGACGGTTAATATTGCAGGGTTGCCAGCATCGTTACAAAATACGAAGCTGGTACATATGTCAGACCTGCATTACGACGGTAAGCGGCTGTCAGAAAAAATGTTGGAACAAGCGATCGCTCTCAGTAACGAAGCTGAACCAGATTTGGTTCTATTAACAGGCGACTATGTGACTGACGATCCATCCCCAATTCATCAGCTGGTGCTACGACTCAAACATCTGCAAAGTCGCGCTGGGGTTTATGCCGTACTTGGCAATCATGATCTACATTACAGCCGTTCAAAAGCAGAAGTGACAGCTGCACTTGATAGTATCGATATTAAAGTTCTTTGGAATGAAATTGCATATCCTTTAGGAAAAGAATTGCCACTCGTCGGGTTAGCAGATTACTGGTCACGGGAATTTAAACCTAAAGATGTGATGAATCAGCTAGACGGTGCTACACCGTGCATCGTACTATCCCACAACCCAGATAGTGCTGAGATTTTGCAAAAATGGCGAGTCGATTTGCAACTGTCTGGTCATACCCACGGCGGTCAAATCGTACTCCCAGGAATTGGTCCTGTGGTGATGTACTATAAAAAACTTATTCGCAAACTTCCCAGAAAACTGCGGCGATGGATACCATTTTTGCGAGGAGACTGTTCTAAAGTCGTGAAACATTGGGAATGGGCGCAGGGTTTCCACAAAGTGGGAACGAACCAACTCTACATTAATCGTGGGTTGGGAACCTATGCACCAGGACGTTTGTTTTGCCCACCGGAAGTGACTGTGATTACTCTAAGTGGCGATTAACGATTAAACCGCCGAAAGCTACCATGGAATCTATCAGGGGCTTTCGGCGGTTTATTTGTTTGAGACGATTTAGAAGAGTTAAAAATCAGAGGAAAGTAACTAGACTAACGTGGACAACTTTCGCAACCACTCTATTCACAATTGTGTGTTCTTTATTCCAGCTAGGCAGGCATTTTTGTTGATACGTTCAAAAACCTCCAGAACTCATCACTCAACTTAGGCGAAAACACATTATACAAAACACAACAACTGAGAAATGATTGCGAATCAATTAGAGCGGGAGGCACAGGCTCTAATACTTTTAGATGTTAGATGATTTTCTAACTTCTGGGTGCCTATATTTAAAGTAGCATTGCCCAGTTGATGGAGGTCTAGAAATTTACCAAATTTTATAACGGTTCATCCGTCTTAACATTTTCCAAAATTTCTTATAAATATAATCTTGTTTTACATTTTTAAGTAGACAGGCGGAAATAAATCGAGCTATATAAAGATTTGTAAAAACGCCTGAAGCCTTTATCAATGGCTAATGACAGTCCTTAACGAGTGAACTTTATTTGTACCGACCGACTTACTGGAGAAGTCGATTTGCCAATGTTTGAGTTGATAAGAAGAGCAAACTGGCGCTTTTAACTTGTGCCAGCCTCAATTGCAAGGCAATAACATGACACTATTATCACCATTGCCACCGACTGCTAGCGTTTTACCATCTGGGCTGAAAGCTAAGCAATAAATAGGCTGTTCAATTTCAGTGAAAGTACGGATTTCCTGTCCTGTATCCACCTGCCAAAGTTTTACTGTCTTGTCTTTACTGCCACTTGCGATCTGCTTGCCATCTGGACTGAAAGTAACAGAAAACACATCATCTGAGTGTCCCGTAAGAGTACGGAGTTCTTGACCGGTTGATAGTTGCCAAATTTTAATTGTCTTGTCTGTACTGCCACTTGCGATCTGCTTACCATCTGGATGGAAAGCAATAGAATGAATTCCTCCCAATTCCTGAGAATGACTTTTAAGAGTCAAAAATTTATTTTCAGCCAAATACCAAACTTTGATAGTTTTATCGTTTTTAGCCCCACCACTCGCTAAAATCTTGCCATCCGGACTGAAAGCAACGCATAAAACCTCGTCACAATGCCCGTGGAGTGTAGATGTTTCTTTATATGTATCTATAGACCAAAGCTTTATGGTCTTATCTTTACTACCACTGGCTAAAGTTTTTCCATCTGGGCTAAACGCAACAGAATAAACCTTTTCTTTATGTCCTGTGAATGTACAGATTTCCTTTGCTATAGAGATATCCAACAAGCGAATGGTTTTGTCGTCACTTCCACTTGCCAAAATCTTGCCATCAGGGCTAAATGCTAGGGAATTGACTGCTTCAGTACAGGAAAACCCTCCGGTTTCCTTGAGAATACGGGGTTCCTTGTCAGCCAAATGCCATATTTTGATGGTTTTGTCATCACTTCCACTGGCTAATATTTGCCCGTTGGAACTAAAGGCGACGGAAGTCACTTTATATGAAACTTTTTTAACAGTGTTTTCAATTGTTAAATTCTCTGTTGTTGGCGCTAATGTGGGTGCCGTTACAATCGGCGCGAGTACTTCATTGGTTCTGTTATTTACCTGCTTCGAGCTTTGTATTACCGTAACTGGGGATAAGGATGGAGAAGAATTTGTGCGTTGCTTGTTTTGCGCGACGGGTGCTGGTGATTTAGTCGTTGGTTGATCTGGGTGAGGGCTGAAACCTTCTGGTTTTTTCTTTTTTTCGGGCACATTTTGGTATTGCTGTTTGATTTGAGATAACTCTTGTAGTTCCGTCTGAATGACGGCGATCGCATACTGGAATTCCTGTATCTGCTTTTGAGTATTTGTACCCAATTGTTGTGTGAGGGCGTCGAGTTGAGTCAAGTGTTGTTTCATCGCATCGACATTTTGTTCGTTCACAGTTCGCTGCAATGCTTGTATATGGTGCTGAGTGTATTGATTCAATTGCTGTGTAAACGAGTCCAGTTGAGAAAGACGCTGATAAAGCGGGTCAATCTGCTGTTGGGTGGTTGTAGTCAATTGTTGTGTGAGGGCATCGAGTTGAGTCAGGCGTTGTCTCAGGGATCCAGTATTTTGTTCTTGCTGAGTTTGCTGTAATGCTTGTATCTGCTGCTGGGTCGATTGACTCACCTGTTGTGTCAACGCATCAAGTTGTGCAAGGCGTTCATAAAGTGGGTCAATCTGCTGTTGAGTCGCTGTACTCAACTGTTGTGTCAAGTTATCAAGTTGAGTCAGGCGCTGTCTAAAGGTATCAATATTTTGTTCTTGCTCATTTTGCTGTAACGCTTGTATCTGTTGTTGAATTTTTATAGTGATCTCTAGCAAAGAGGCATGAAGTTGTTCAAATTGCTCTGTAAAAATATTAAAGTCTTGCTCCTGGTTGTTTCGTAATTCCTCAAGCTGCTGTTGGGTTGTGGTACTGAGTTTTTGGGTGAAAGTATCAAAGTTTGCCAGCCGCTGTCGCAGAGGGTCAATCAGTAAGTCAAGTTTGGCAATTGTTGCTTGTTGTTGCTGCTGGGTTAAAGACTTTAACCTTTCGCGATTCGCGACGTTCAAGCAAACTGTTACAGTCAGAGGAGCAGCTGCATAAATCATCTGTTGAGTGACAGCCGCTGTGACTAATCCTAGTGCAGACAGAGAGAGGGAGGCGTATTCGCTAACTTCTAGCCAGTGGAGTTTGGTCATAATAGGGAGACTGCTGTGCTTGGTCCTCGAATCAAAAAACAACTTGAGTGCGTAACGCGGTTTCACAAGCCTATCCTCATCTTCTTCCAATAAATTTCTCGAATCTGTGCTTATCCTGTCCCATGTCAATGGAACATGACAAAAACAAGTGCATCAATGCTTAGAGACTTCATCGCCAGCCCCGATTGAACCCTAGCAAGGACTTTATCCACCGCAAAAACCTTTCTAACAGGATTTTCAGCTTTGATTTTCCTCGGGTTCTAGGGTCGTGTCTTGATGATGGCGATGCAGAATAAGCGTGTCTATTTTTTAGCTTCCCTTCCATTTGTGCAGCTTTGTTTAAATCAGCAGTGGCTCGATATTCATATCCAAGTAGGGAGCAGATAAAGCCACGGTATTTGTACGCTTCGATGTAGTCAGGATTGAGGCGAATGGCATGAGTAAAGTCTGTCAGTGCTTCCTGGTATCTTCCTAATTTTGCATTCTCTGCTCCCCAGTTGTAGAAAAGTTCGGCGTTGGAGCGATTTGCATAAATTTTTGTTTCTTTTGCTTGACTAGGCTGAGGTGCAGAACTGGGCAGATTAGATTTAAGCTTGTTGTAAGCTTCGTTGATTTGTTTAATTTTTTGTTCTGCTTCCTGTTTCTTCTGTGGATGAGAAAACCGATCAGGATGCCAAATCTTAACTAGCTTACGATAAGCTCGCTTAACCTCTGTTGGCGATGCACCAGGTTTCAGTTCCAGGATAGAGTAGGCATCATTTATGTTAAGGCGATCGCTCATACAGAGGAATTTTGCACCATGGTAAATCTATGTTAACTATTCCCACAAACCCTGATCATTCAAGCCAAACACCCCACAGCGGTTATCACTGGGACGGTAGTAGTCGTCGCTTCTTTGAAGGTTGGTACTACCGCGTCACCTTGCCCGCAGAAGGTCAAACTTTTGCCTTCATGTATTCTATTGAAGACCCCATCGGCGGTAAACCCCATAGTGGCGGCGCAGCACAAATCCTCGGCGCCAACGATGAGTATCTGTGGCGGACTTTTCCGGATGTGAGCAAATTTTGGGCGAGTCGTGACGTCTTGGGCTTCGGTCATTGGGGTAAAACAAACCTACACATTCAACCTGTGTACTTACTACCACCCGAGTTTGAACGCCATGTGCAAGAAGGCTATCAAGCAACAGCTACCCTGAATCAGGGGTCAATTCACGATCCTGCGACTGGTCACTACTGTCGTTGGCAGTATGAAATTCAACCTGTTTACGGATGGGGTGATAAAGGAAGTATTCAACAATCAACAGCAGGTTGGCTGTCATTTTTGCAGATTTTTGAACCCGGATGGCAAATTTTAATGGCGCACGGCTTGGCTTCCGGTTGGATTGACTGGAATGGCAAACGTTATGAATTTACCAACGCCCCAGCTTACAGCGAGAAAAATTGGGGAGGCGCTTTTCCCCAAAAATGGTTTTGGATGAACTGCAATAGCTTTGAAGGCGAAGATGACCTCGCCCTCACCGCTGGTGGCGGACGGCGCGGTGTTTTATGGTGGATGGAATCTGTGGCAATGATTGGCATACACCATCAAGGCAAGTTCTATGAATTTGTACCTTGGAATTCCCAAGTACACTGGGAGATTCAGCCTTGGGGTAGATGGCAAATGAAAGCGCGAAATTTGCAGTACGAGGTTGAAGTAACAGGAACTACCGATTTACCTGGTACTCCTCTACGTGCACCAACAGCCAAAGGTTTGATATTTTGCTGTCGTGACACTATGCAAGGTCAGTTAAATTTAGAACTGCGAGAATTAGGTATTGGAAAAAGAAAAATTATCCTGAAAGCACGTACTTTTCTGTGTGGATTAGAAATAGGCGGCGGATCCTGGGACAATTCTTGGCAGTCGCGCTAAAACTGCTATTATCAAAAATAGTAGTTATTTGGGGCTGTAGCTCAGCAGGATAGAGCGAGCGCCTCCTAAGCGCTAGGTCGCCGGTTCGAATCTGGCCAGTCCCGTCGTCTGATACATTCGATAAACTAGTCAAAAAACCTTTGTATCTGCTTCAATAGCGGAAACAATTGTGTTTTGAGTCTAGAAATGTTTCTTATTTATAGGCACAGTTGATACCAAACCTGCGTCTGTTATCTCCACCAGCTCCTCTTATTGCAAGTTGCGGCTTGTCAAAAAAAGATCGCATCAGCGGTCTTTAGGGGAAGTATCTGGAGCAGATTTGGTATAAGCAGCTCATGCAACTCAAAAGTACTATCAAATAGAAATTTGGCTATACTTTTCAGGATTCTGATAATCTAGATTATTATTCTTCTGGCAATAAAATTCTGTTCAAGCAACCGAAGTGATAGACCCTTGAAAAAGACAGGATTTAAAGGTATTTCTTCTCAGTTTATGCTCCTAGCCCTACCACTGATGATGTTGTGGGGTTATAAAGAAATTCAAAGCCAATTTGTGCAGCCCCAAGCAATTTTAGTCTTGGGTGGTTCGACATCTAAATTAGAGCGAGAGAAGTTTACAGCAGATTTTGCCCACAAACACCCGAGTCTACCCATTTGGATTTCTGGGGGTAGTCCTCCAAGGGTGACCAAAAAGGTGTTTGCTAAAGTAGGGGTTGATCCAAGACGGTTACACCTAGATTACAGAGCAAATAATACCGTAGAAAACTTCACTACAATAGTTGACGATTTAAAAAAAAGTGGGATAAGAAGTGTATATTTAGTGACCTCGGACTACCATATGCGCCGTGCCAGAATTATCGGTGAGATTGTTTTGAGTAGCCGAGGAATTGATTTTAAACCTGTAGCAGTACCTTCTGAAAATTCTCCTGAACCCATTGAAAAATCTATCCGTGATGGAGTCAGAGCTATAGTTTGGGTAGCAACTGGTTATGGTGGTGCTCACGAATTTTACAACAAGCAGTGAAGGTATGTTACTTTGCTTCAAAGACAAAGCTCTTTTCAACGCTTTATTTAGTTTTTTGCAAGGGGTTTAATGAATTAAAAAACTCTATAAAGAAACCCGGTTTTAAGAAACTGGGTTTCTTTGTTGCCATTATTCTATATTTTGTTAGGCAGCAGCTTTTTCTTGTACAAGTACGTAAGGCTGGATAATCAGAGTGTTAAACCGCTTTGTATGCTGAATGTTCCACTCTCCCACTTGTGCCGTTGAGGGTTTGGTAATCAGTGCCTCATCTATCCATGTTTGCACTTTCAAGGTATTATCGCTAGCGATCGCTACCCCCACATCAAGTAAATCCAGTTCTACTGCCACTAAAATCACGGCATCTCGTTGTACATGGGGAATTAACCATTCCCACTCCGCCTCATCCAAATTTTCTGTTAATTCCGCTCTTAAATCTGTATTAGCCATCAGTCATTAGTCAGTAGTCATTAGTTACTATTTTAAACAGATTTAATATAAACCAATACGGTTGGCATAAGACTTGCTCCCCCCAACCCTCCTTACTCAACTTCTGATTTCATTTCATCAATTTCAAATAAAGAAACAATTACCCCAGCAATAGGAATAGAAATAAAAATTCCCAATAAGTTTGCGACTCTAGCCCCAACAAGCAAAGCAAAGAATACAACTACAGGATTAAGATTGAGAGCACCTTGCATAATCCGAGGTGAAATCAAGTTATCTTGTATTTGTTGAAGTATGATGCAAGCTACCAAAACTTTGAGCCCCATCCAAACGCTTTGTGATAACACAATTAGAGTAATGACACCCACTCCTAAAGTGGCTCCTATGCCGGGGATTATGTCAAGAATTCCAACTATAACTGATAATATCAATGCAAAAGGTACTTTGAGTACCAAGAGAATAATGAAAGTTGAAGATGTCAGAAATAAGGTTAATATTAACTGCCCCTGAAAAAAACCTAAAAAGTTGCGCTTAATGATTTTTGTAAATTTATTTCGTCGTCGCTGTGGTACTATCTTTATAACAAAATGCCAAAGCTTTTCGCCATCTAGCAACATAAAAAAAGCGACAACTGCAATCAAGATAAAAGTCACAAAGTTAGTGATAAAGCTTTGAAAAATATTTAAACTGTTAACAAGTAAGGATATAGCTTGATTTCGCAATTGTTCTTCGAGCGCGCTTAAATCTATTTGCAGATTCCGGTTACGAAAAAATTCCTCCACTCGCTCTATGAGGGGTACTAAAGAGTTTAAAAATGCACTAACACTATCAATTAATTGTTGTCCCTGAGATAACACTGTTAAGCCTACAGTAATTGTCAAGCCACCAAGAATGACAATGCTTAACAAAAAAACTACGAAAACCGCTACACCGTGAGGTAAAAAACCCCGCAGCCATTGTACGGGATAGCTCAACAAAAAAGCTAGAATAGTAGCAAATGTGAAAATAACGATAACTGGTTCAAAGTATGCTAGAAGTTGTACAACTGCCCAGCCAGAAGCAACTAAAAGCAAAAAACGAACTAACGCCAGATTATTCAGGCGATCCCACAAATTGTTGGCATCAAAACCGCTCATATACTGTTTAGGAAGTATGCTTTAACAAGAGCCTAATTATGATTAATTGCGTCCAGCAATGTGGAACAAGCATAAGTTTGAACTTAAGATTTTAGATTAGGGGTTTGTGGTATTTTTCCCCAGTGGTGGACGCAAAAAATATATCAATTTTTAGATAATTATTTATGCCCGTTAGCGATTTAAGATCTAAAATCCAAAATCGCATGGTTTTAAATTTACACAAATTCAGCTGCTCTTGCCACTTCCTTTAAGCATATTTTCAGGCTTTTCCAAATTATCTTCCCAAATCGTGGAGTGCATTAATCACTGCTGCACACTTTTGCGTGACCGCTTCCAATTCGTGTTTATCAGTAGAACTGGGAGCATCAATCAAATCGCCAATCCGTACTGTTACTGGGACTGGACGAGGAGTGATCGAACCTTTTTGCTCGATCGCCTGGGTTCCCCACAAACACACGGGCAAAATTGGGACTTTTGCTTTAGCTGCGAGCAGCGCTGCACCGCGTTTAGGCTCTGTAATGCGTCCCTCTGGCGTGCGAGTCCCTTGCAAAAAAATACCTACAGCCCATCCATCATCAAGATACTTCAATGCCGCACGGATAGCACTGCGATCGCTACTACCCCGACTCACCGGATAAGCACCGTACAACTGAATTGCTTTACTGAAAATCGGGATTTTAAACAGCTCTTCCTTTGCCATATACGCCACCGGACGGCGTACGGAATTAGAAACAATGGGTGGGTCATAGTTACTCGCATGATTGCTGACTATCACCAGTGGTCCGGTTGGAGGGACATTTTCGGCACCATAGATCCTTCCTTGAAAGTAATTGTGGAACATGGGACTGACCACCGACCACTTCAAGGCCTGGTAAAGTAACAAACTTAGATACGGTTCGCGGCTTTGAGACATAGTGAAGGGGGGAGATGAGGGAGTGGGGGAATGAGGGGAATAAGGGCAGACGAAGCGAGTATTGAGGGAGTGAATTTGTCTCGCTCTAGTTCCCCTAGTTCCCCTAGTTCCCCTACATTCCTAAATCAGCTAGACTACGGATATTTTCTAAAATTAAGTCAGGGCAAGTACGTTTAATTAAACCAGTTAGCACGTTACCAGGACCAATCTCTACCACTCGCTCGATGCCAATTTCTGGTAGTGCTAGTGAAGTTTCTCGCCACCGCACTCCCCCAGTCATCTGTTGTATCAAGCGCTGTTTCAAAACAGTCGTATCAACAGTGGGAACTGGTTCTATGTTTGATAATACTGGTACAAAAGCTTGTTGAAATTCGACAGATTCTAAAATATCTTGGAATTCAGCAGCAGCAGCTGCCATTAAGGGTGAGTGAAATGCTCCAGAAACATTCAAGGGCTTAGCACGCTTTGCCTTGACTTGGGAGATCACGGCTTCTACTGCTGCGGGTGTACCTGATATGACCACTTGAGCCGGACTGTTATCGTTTGCCAGCACCACATCGGGAGTTTCGGCAATCACTTTTTCCAACTGTTCGCGATCAAAATTCATTAAAGCCGCCATCATACCGCCAACTGCGGCGTTGTCCATAAGTTCGGCACGACGTTTCACCAGGCGCAACCCAGCTGACCACTCGAACACGCCAGCCACGTAGAGAGCGACGTATTCTCCTAAACTGTGACCTGCAACTAAATTTGGTTGTTCTTTTTGTTGCAAGATATCAGCAAGAATACTTTCTACAACGTATAGACAAGGCTGTGTATACAGAGTGTGCGATAACTTTTCGGCATTCTGACAGATTTCAACCACAGACCAGCCTAAGATGTCATCGGCTTGGGCAAATTTGTCTTTCGCGGATGGCACATCTAATAAGTCTATTCCCATTCCCTGGGACTGCGAACCTTGCCCAGGAAACACCCATGCAGTTTTAGTCATTGGTCATTAGTCATTGGTCATGAGTCATTAGTTTTGGGAAGTGGGGATCAGCTCTTAGAAAATAACGATTGGGTATGAAAAAACTTAGTCCCCAATCGCCAGTTCCCAGTCGCCAATTCCTATCTTCCCCATTGGAAGATTGCTGCACCCCAAGTCAGTCCAGCACCAAAGCCAGAGGTGGCAATGATGTCACCCGGTTTGATTTTGTCTTGCCGCACTGCTTCATCTAAGGCAAGGGGAATCGAGGCGGCAGAGGTGTTGCCGTAGTTGGCAAGATTACTAATAACTTTTTGTTCTGGAATGTTCAGGCGTTGAGCAACAGCGTCGAGAATACGCTGATTTGCTTGATGCAAGAGTAGCCAATCTATTTGGTCAATGCTCAAGTTAGCGCGGAACAAAGCTTTGTCAATAACTTCTGGCACTTTCTGTACAGCAAAGCGGTACACTTCTTTGCCGTTCATAGTGATGGGTTGGAAGTTGCCTTTACCAACGTTGACGCCTTGGGTAAGTTCTTTGGGTTCAGGTGTGTAGGCAAGGTTAAGGCAGTTGTTCTGAGTTCCGTCGCTTCTGAGTTCAAATCCCAGCAAGCAATCTTTCTCATTCGCCTGCATGACCACAGCCCCAGCACCATCACCGAACAATACACAAGTACGTCGGTCTTGCCAATCTACCCAACGAGAGAGGATATCCGCTCCAATCAGCAGCACGTTCTGATAAACGCCAGTCCTGATATATTGGGCAGCTGTAACCAGTCCAAAAACAAAGCCAGAGCAGGCTGCTGTTAAGTCAAAGGCTACCGCTTTGGTGGCTCCTAATTGAGCCTGAATTTGACAAGCAGTGCCAAACAAGTCATCAGGAGTAGAGGTTGCTAGTAGAATCAAATCCAAGTCTTCTGGGTTGATTCCAGCCGCCGCTATCGCCTGCCGACTAGCGGCAGTAGCAAGCTCACTTAAGGTTTCAGTTGAAGAAGCCAACCGCCGTTGACGAATTCCTGTTCTTGTGGTAATCCAATCATCTGATGTCTCAACCAGTTCTGTGAGTGACTGGTTATCCAGGAAAGTTGCTGGTACTGCTGACCCACTTCCTGTTATTGCTATTCCTAAATTTTGCACTCTGGCATCTCCAAAGCTATCAGCGTTCTGTCCTTAGTCTTTAGTCCTTAGTCCTTAGTCTGGAGTTATTACAAATGACAAATGACTAGTGACTGCTGCTAACCACTCTCGCGCTGAATGCTTTGATGTTGTGACTGAATTCTGTCCAGCACTTGGTTATCTACAGCTTCTTTTGCCATACGAATTGCATTAAAAATCGAAGGTGCTTGGGAGCTCCCGTGGCTAATAATGCAAATTCCGTCAACACCTAAAAGTAAAGCACCTCCATGTTCTGCATGATCTATACGCTGCTTAATTCGCTTCAGATTTGGTTTTAAAATTGCTGTACCAATTTGACCATGCAATCCTTGGGGTAACTCTTCTCGCATAATCTGCAGGATGACTTCCCCGACTGCTTCGGCAAATTTTAACAGCACATTGCCCACAAATCCATCGCACACAATCACATCAAAGTGACCGGAAAGGACATCACGTCCTTCAGCATTGCCAACAAAACTAATTCGGGAATTTTCACGCAGCAGTTGGTGAGCACGAACAGCTGTGTCATTGCCTTTGCTGTCTTCTTCACCGATATTCAACAAACCTACTAATGGTTTTGGAATACCCAGGACATACTGACTATAAACCGACCCCATAACGGCAAACTGCTCTAAAAATTTAGGACGGCAGTCTACGTTTGCGCCGACATCAAGTATGAGGACTGGCTTACTCGCTACAATCGTGGGAAATACCGCACCAATTGCTGGGCGGTCAATCCCTCGTAGTCGTCCCAAGCGGAGCAAAGCTGCTGCCATTGCTGCCCCAGAGTGACCGGCAGAAACCACAGCATCTGCCTGCTTTTGTTTTACCAGATCCATTGCTACGTTGATTGAAGCCTTGGGTTTGCGTCTGATGCCGCTTAAAGGCTCCTCATCCATTGCGATCGCATCCTCAGCAGGAACGATCTCTACCTGCCCCATATTTATTTTTGGCGGCAGTTTGCTTTCTATTTGTTGGGGATCGCCCACCAATAATACTTTCACACCCAATTCTTCTCGTGCCCGCAGTGCGCCAGCAACGATTTCACTGGGTGCATGATCCCCTCCCATTGCGTCAATTGCTATCCGTACGCAAGTCGATCCCATTGCTCAGAGCTTCTAGAAACCTTACAAATTTTACCAGATGCCTCCGCTGAAAGTCGTAGATGTTCTGATGAAGGCAAAAAAATCAAGTATAAAGTGTGAAACATGAAGTATAAAGTTTTCGTCCTTTATCCTTTGTCCTTTACCCTTTCTCTCATCCTTTCTTAAGAGGCTCTGCCAAGCCCAACATAGCATGAATTCCCTCTATAACTGAGGAGTAAAATCACGGCACGCAAGATAAAATTTAGTAGCTTTCAGGTGACATAGCATTTTTTGGTACAAAAAGCACATGGCTGCTTAAAATCAAAAAAATAGCCTGATTGAAGTCCTCATATCAGGAAGATGTTGGATAGACAAAACCAAGTTAATTAAAGGCTGAATTGAGAAGGATGAAATATGAACTAAACGCAAAAGAGTGTATTCTCCTGTAGGACAGCTTGCCGTCTTGGTAGGAGCAAGTCCGAAAAGGCAGAAAAATGATGTAAGAAGTATAAAATTTTCATTTTTCATCCTGCTGCTTCAATATTCACATCATCAGATCACATCTTTTGTCGGAATCTACGTTCGTTCTCTTAAAACAGTATAATCACTCTTCCCCTAAAGTTTCTCTTTGTACTTTCACCGGAAAAATCTCAGTGTATATTTTAGGAGAAAATGTAGATTGTCATCTAGGCAACAACAGATCACAAGCCCAGAAATAGATACCCTGACGTTAAGTATTAGATTAACTAACAGTGTGAGATGAAAATCCCTATTTTCAGATATGCATGAAGTGAAAGTTATGCTTTCTACAAAAACTTCATTATCCGCCCCACTTTCACAAGGCAAAATCACCAGTTATCATGACTCAATGCTTAGCGGCATGAAACACTTACATAATAATACAGTAAACAAAGTAGCACATTCTACAGAGGAATGAAGCATGCTGGAATTGTTTGGTTCAGGTTTAATTTCTTTTTGGCTCGAAATGGCTGGGGTACAAGTTAAGCCGATAAATCCTTTGGATCTATTGGCTTGGCAAGGTAGCCCTGGCTTGGTTGTTACCGCCGATCCAAATCCAGCTGGGGCTACTACAGTGCTGGAATATCTCAAGGGGCTGCAAACATTGAAATTAGTGGCAGCAAATCAAACCGAGAGCCAGGGAATTTGGATACAATCAGGACCTATGCTTATGGGTAATCACCAAGGTACGGTTCCTCTGCCGGCTGCTTCCTTAACCAAAATAGCCACCTCACTGGTTGCTTTAAACAATTTTGGGCCAGATCACCAATTTCAAACTTTGGTGAGTGCGACAGGACCATTGCAAAATGGGGTATTACAAGGCGATTTGGTGATTACTGGTGGCGGCGATCCGTTGTTTGTTTGGGAGGAAGCGATCGCCCTTGGTAATAGTCTCAACAAAATGGGTATTAAGCGGATTACAGGAAATTTGGTCATTACTGGCAATTTTGCCATGAATTTCCAACGTAATCCACTGTTAGCAGGTCAGTTGCTCAAACAAGCATTAAATTCTGGCACTTGGCCTCGTGGAGTCGCTTTCCAGCACTCGCTGATGCCAAAAGGAACTCCCAAGCCTCAAGTTGTCATTGCTTCTGGAGTGAAAGTAGAAGCTCAAGCAAATCCCCAATCTACCTTGCTGCTGCGTCACTACTCGCTCCCCTTGAAGCAAATCATCAAGGAGATGAACGTTTTCAGCAACAATGAAATGGCTCAAATGCTGGCAGAGGCTGTAGGGGGAGCGCCGATAGTACAATCAACAGCAGCAGCGCTTGCAAGGGTACCGCAATCAGAAATTCAGTTAATCAACGGTTCAGGGCTAGGACAGGAAAATCGCATTTCCCCCAGAGCAGCTTGTGCTATGTTAATGGCAATTCAACACGAAGCACTCACTCATCAGTTGAGTTTGGCTGACTTATTTCCCGTCTCAGGGTTCGACAATCGGGGAACAATGCATTCCAGACACCTACCTATTGCCACTGTCATGAAAACTGGCACTCTGCGCGATGTCAGTGCTTTGGCAGGTGTGATGCCCACACGCGATCGCGGTTTGGTCTGGTTTGCTATTATTAACCGTGGTACGAATGTCTCAGCTTTCCGCACAGGGCAAGACCAATTCTTACAACGTCTTTCGCAACGACTCCAAGTTGCTTCAAGTGTCCCTGCTACCCTTGCTCCCCACATAAGCGTCAACACATTACCCCAATTAGGGGCAGCCAATCGTAATGAGATGTTATATGGAGGTTAGTCATGTGTCCTTTGTCCTTTGTCCTTGGTTTTGACAAATGACAAATGACAAATGACAAATGACTATTGACTTTTCACTTTCCCTTCTTGGGGAATAATCTCTGTCACCACTTTATTGCCAGAAGTGCCACCAGTAACGACAATAGTTTCTGCTTGTAGATTACCAGAGGCTTTTTCACCCGTAAAAGCGAATGCAGGATCTATTTGGCGGTAAACCACATTGCCTTGAGCCTCAACCAATTGATTGTCAAGATACCAAGTTAGGGTATTAGACTTGAGAGACTGGCGACGCTGCCCAACACCGTAAACGTTACCTGTTAAATAAACACTTTTTTGTGGTATCTTCATTTCACCTTGATTAGCAGTCACGAGCAAATTTTCAGCGCGATGGAATACCCGCACAGGAGAATTTGTGGTGACTGTTTCTGTGTTTAGATTCCAGGTCATAACGTTACTAGCTATTTGCACTGGTGGGTCTAGTAATTCTATCTGGGCATTCTTCTTAACGGTGGCAATCTTTGTTTTTAAGTTGACTTCGGCAGCGTCTCCTCGACCTCGATTAGTAATTTGGTTATTTTTATAGTGATCCATTTGCACAGGGCGATCGCCGATCAATTTTTCCTCTTTGATTCGCCAAATCAAATGCTCAGTTCGCATTTGCATTTGCGGTTCCAAGGAGTTTGCCACCACTCCTCCAGAAAATTCTACGCGTTCAGAACGGGTTGTCACTCGTGCTTCTTGCGCGATCGCTTGTAATTGTTTGTGGGTTCCGTTAAGCTGGTTGCGGACAATCAGCAAATCTTCTTTAGGTCGCCATTCCAATTCATTACCGCGCAACACAACACCATTGCGAGGGTCTGTAGCAATAATTTTTCCCTTGAGAAAAAGTTGCTTACCATCTTGTGCTATGTCTGCCTGCTGAGCTTGTACTTGATAAACAACTTTGCCATCTTGGTAAAGTTCTCCATATGGAGTTTCTGCTTCACCAATTTGTTTTTCTTTGGTGTATTTCGCCTTTTTTGCTCTGACTTTCCATACAGGTCGTCCAACTTCATCTGCTTGCTCTAAGGTGACATCAGAGAAAGTCAAATTGCTTTCTTTTTCTGGTGGTGATGGAGTCTCAGAAGGTGGTTTGGTCGCTACCTGAGATTGGCTTCCGCCACAAGCAACGAGTCCTATGACCAGGAAAGAAGATAGAAGAGGGAATAAAGAAGAAAGAACAAGAAAAATTTTTCTGTCTTCACTCTTCGTTCTTCTTGTTTTGCTTTTTTGCTGCAGCATTACTCTTGGATTTCTAGATGACCATCACTTTCCCTAGGGTCTTCCAAAAAACCCATACTGGATAATGGTCGATAAGGATAGCTTTGGCGAGGGGTTTTTTGAATATCGTCTTTTATCGCTTCTAAATCAATATAGCGATCGCTAACATTGATCAAACTGTCGCTCGTCATTGAGCGCAAGCTCACCACTTCTACCCTCACACCACGATAGCTTACAGAATTGACTGCATAAGCCAGATCTCCATCCCCACTGACTAACACTGCTGTATCATAGGAATCTACTAAAGCCATCATATCGACGGCAATTTCTACATCTAAGTTGGCTTTTTTTGAGCCATCGGGCAACTGTACCAAATCCTTAGCAATGACTCGATACCCATTGCGCCGCATCCACAACAGAAAACCTTGCTGTTTTTCATTTGTGCGGTCTACTCCAGTGTAAAAGAAGGCTCGCAGCAGTCTAGAGCCTGCTGTTAATCTACAGAGCAGCTTTGTGTAATCAATTTCAATTCCTAGTTGCAGCGCTGCATAAAATAAATTTGAGCCATCAATAAATATGGCAACACGACCCCGATTTTCTAAAACTTGTTCTGGCGTAAAGATCGAGTCGTTTTCCAGATTATTCAACATTGTTGTCATACCTCTTTTATCAAATGTAAGAATTGATACTTAATTGTCTACTTTTAGATGCAAGGTTAGAGCCGCTTATGATAATCTTTCAGGACAAATAAATTTAGTCCCGATAAATCCAGACAAAATCAATAATTGAAATTTGAAACAACTAATTGTTTTTAGGAGGTTCTATTCGCTTAAAGATTGGTCGAGGTTCACCCAGCTGTTGTTGATTGGTTAGTACCCCCCATCTGCCATGAATGGCAAAAGGAGCAGCTATGGCAGTTTTTATTTGTTCATTAAAATTTATTCTGTAGCCCAGTTGCTGGTAAATATCGCTACTGATATCCGGAATCAAGGGAGACAGAAGATAAGCTGCTTGTCTGACTGATTCAAGAACTGCATACAGCACTTGTTCTACTGCTTCTTGCTGTCCTTGTTTATACAATGACCAAGGAGCTTGGTCATCAATAAATTTATTGCTGGCTCGCACCAGTGAAAGGATAGCCTCGCAAGCTTGATTGAAAGCTAGCGTTTTATAAGCATTTTCCACCTGTTCCGCAAGACGTAAACCAATGGCTTTCAACGGATTGTCAATAGGAATATCTTCATTTGTAATTGGCGGCACATTTCCTGAACAGTATTTCTTCACCATGTTTAGAGTGCGGTTTAGCAAATTACCTAAATCATTTGCCAAATCTGCATTCACAACATTAATGAATCTACTTTCATTAAAGTCTCCATCCTTGCCAAATTCGATTTCCTTAAGAAAGTAATAACGAACAGCATCACTGCCATACCGCTCCACCAGCGCTACGGGATCAAGGGTATTACCCAGACTTTTGCCCATTTTCTGACCATCTTTGGTTAAAAAACCATGCCCAAAGACTCGCCCTGGCAATGGCAAGCCAGCTGACATCAGCATTGCGGGCCAGTACACTGCGTGGAAGCGCAGGATATCCTTACCAATAAGGTGCAGGTTTATGGGCCACCATTTAGATAAGGCATTTTCTAACGTTGGTTCTTCGTCCGGTTCTAACAATGCGGTGACATAACCTAAAAGCGCATCAAACCAAACATAAATCGTGTGCTTGGGATCGGTTGGTACTGGAAAACCCCAATCTAGATTCACCCGCGAAATAGAAAAGTCCTGCAACCCTTGATTGACAAAGTTGAGGACTTCATTTCGACGACTTTCTGGTTGGATAAAATCCGGTTGAAACTCGTAAAGTGCTTGCAGTTTCTCTTGATATTTGGATAAACGAAAGAAATAGTTCTGCTCGTCTCGCCACTCAACTTCTTTGTTTGTGTGGATAGGACAGCGCTTTCCCTCTAACAAATCCCGTTCTTCTTTGAATTCTTCACAGGAGACGCAGTACCAGCCTTTTTGTTGTCCCTGGTAGATGTCCCCACCTTCCCAGACTCGCTGGAAGAATTCTTTGACGATCGCTTCATGACGAGGAGCTGTAGTGCGACTAAAGCGATCATATTGAATGTTCAGCAACTGCCACAAAGAAACGAAACTAGGCACAATTTCATCACAATATTCTTGTGGCGATCGCCCTTTACTCTCGGCTGCCCGCTGAATTTTTAGCCCATGCTCATCTGTCCCCGTGATCAGCAGTACCCTACGCCCCAAAAGTCTGTGGAACCGTGCCACCACATCTGCTGCCATCGTCGGGTAAGCACTGCCCATGTGAGGTAAGTCGTTTACATAATATAGCGGTGTGGAGAGCGCAAATGTCTTTTCTGTTTTATTCACTTGATTCATGGAGAATAAAAAACGACTTGTAAAAAATGTTTTCTATCTTACTTTTTTTGGTAAAACCACGTCATTATATAACAAAATTATCATATTTTCAAGCGATATTTTCATACTAGCAAATTTCTCTGGTTTAAGTTTGTTTGATGATAGGTATAAATTCAGTTAATCTCTACAAAAAAGACAAGAAATTCCTGTTAATTTCCACAGAAAATTTGTCATTATATTTCAGATTATGAAAGGACAAACCTCTTTTGCACAAACGATTTTAACGATTTTGTTGCAAGAGACATTTCTACCTTAAGGCAGTCGTCCTTTTTAGTAAAGAAATGTAAAAATTTCATCAAGTTCAGCTGCGAAATTTTCGGAAAATTTATATTGAAAAGACATGAGTGTAAGTAGCCCCCTTGAGATTTCTCGCTGGTTACTGGCGGCGCTATCAACCAAAATATTTCGTTATTACGAGGATCGCATTCCCCAAGATGCCAGTGTGTTAGTAGTGAGCAATCATCGCAGCTTTATGGATGCACCAATCTTAATGGCGGCGCTATCAAATCCGATTCGCTTTGCTTGCCATCACTACATGGGACAAGTCCCAATAATGCGGGAGATTGTCACGGGACAATTAGGCTGTTTTCCCCTAGAGGAGGCAAACCAACAGCGCCAGCAAAGCTTTTTTCAGCAATCACAACTCCTGTTGCAGTCAAAGCAAATAGTAGGAGTATTTCCCGAAGGAACAAAACCCATGGTGGAATTTACCCAGCCCAACCGGGTGGGCGAATTTCAACGAGGTTTTGCTCACTTGGCATTGCGAGCCCAAGTGGAGGATTTAGCAATTTTGCCAATTGCAATAGCGTCCCTTGAAGAAGTTAACACATCTGCCGTACCTTTGAGGGTATTAAGTTTGTTTGACCCTTCAGAACCTTTATTTAATCAACCAGGTTGGCATCCCTTAGTCACATATCGTCGCGTCGCGGTATTGATTGGTCACCCATATTGGATTAAGCCTCTAGAAAAAGAAAAATACCAAGGGAAAAAAGCAAAAACTCTGGTGACGGAATTGACAAATCATTGTCACTCCGAAATTGCAAACTTACTACGTGCAGGTTGCTACTAACAACCTTTGTCATTAGTCGTATGTCCTTTGTCCTTAGTCACCCAATAACTATTGACAAATAACAAATAACTAATGGCTTTTGACTCTTGACTAATGACTATTGACTAATGACTCATGACTATTCCAAAAGTTGAGCTTAAACCGTGTTTCCTCACACCTAAACGACTCCAGCCAGAGCTTCCCCTGTTTGTATATTTGCCAGGGATGGATGGAACCGGTCAACTATTGCGATCGCAAACTGCTGGATTAGAAGCCGGCTTTGATGTGCGTTGTTTAGCAATACCAAGGGAAGACTTCACCAGTTGGGATGTGCTGGCTAATAACGTATTGGACTTGATCCATGCAGAATTAGAAAAAACGAAACAGCGTCCGGTTTACCTCTGTGGAGAATCCTTTGGGGGTTGTTTGGCTCAGAAAGTGGCGATCAAAGCACCGCAGCTTTTTAAGCGGATCGTTCTTATCAACTCAGCCAGCGCCTTTAATCTTCGCCCTTTGTTAACTTGGACTTCTCAACTGACTTACTTAGTCCCATCCAACCTTTATGACATCGGCGCATTAGGTTTATTGCCATTTTTGGCAGCTTTGGCGCGCATTTCCAAGAGCGATAGGCACGAACTCCTGAAAACCATGCGCACCGTACCACCACAAACTGTCCTCTGGCGAATCTCTTTACTCAGAGAGTTTCATGTTGATGATGTGGAGTTACGTCACCTCACTCAACCCGTTTTGGTGATTGCTGGTGCCAACGATCGGCTTTTACCTTCTCTGGATGAAGCAAGACGTTTAGTTAATATCTTTCCAAATTCCAAAATGGTGGTATTACCACAAAGCGGACACGCTTGCTTGTTAGAAACAGATACGAATCTTTATGAAATTCTGAAAGCAAACAATTTTTTAGAAAGTAGCGCCCAAACAGTTGAAGCGCTGGGGTAATAGTAAAGGGCGCGAGGGCGCATTCCTACGAGAAATCGCCCTCAGACTAGAATGGGGCTATACAAACAAAGCCTGCCTTTCCTGTCGGATATAAAAACTGTGTTCCTGCAATCGGTTCCAAGCCCCTAAATTGATTTAACGTTTATTGAACTAATGGTTAGATGAACCACGAAAGATATTCGACAATTTGTGCTTACAGGGGGAGGAAAGAGCAATTGCACTAGAGCTACAAACAGAATAGAAAGACGTTTGCTAGGTGGCTGAAAAATGAAAAGCGAACCCCAACAACAAACAATCAATTCACCCGCTTCGGCGTCAGAAGTAGCCGATGAACGGTTGTCGAAGGCTCCGCAAAAAGATAGAGAATCTTTTTTGAAAACCTTCTTGCAAGCTGGAAAAGGCGTAGCAGAAAAAGTCGTTGGGGTAAAAGAAGCAGCGACAAAACAAACACAAAACCTGATTGAGCAAGGGACTCAAACAGCAGGAAAGGTCGTCAATCGCTTAAGTGAAATCTGGCTGATCCGAAAACTATCTGGAGTCTTAAATCTGAATTGGCTTCTTGGTTCTGTTGATAACGTTAATTTGGACAAGGCGGAAGCAGCAGCCAAAAAGCTCAAGCAAAAATATCCGAATGAATCCCCTAGCCAGCTTGCCCACCGCATCATGGTTGAGAAAGCAACAAAGGCAGGGGGAATTGGATTAGCAACGAGTATTTTACCAGGAGTCGCGGCGGCTTTATTGGCAATTGATTTAGCAGCCACCACAGAGTTGCAGTCAGAAATGGTTTATCAAATTGCCGCCGTTTATGGGTTGGATTTGAAAGACCCTTCGCGTAAGGGAGAAGTGTTGGGGATTTTTGGTTTGGCGTTGGGTGGCGGTCGTCTTTTGAAAGCAACCGGTTTAGGTTTGCTGCGAAATATACCTTTTGCTGGTGCAGTGATTGGTGCTAGTTCTAATGCAACGATGATTTACTCATTGGGGTATGCGGCGTGTCGATTTTATGAAACGAAGCTAGATGCATCAAAGTCACTCACTTCTGAAGAGACACTGACACAGTTAAAACAACAAAGCGAAAATTATCTCGAAAAAGCCATTGCTCAAGAAGCGTTAATGGATCAAATCTTGGTTCACATGATCCTTGCGACTTATCCAGAAAAAACATGGGAAGAAATTTTGCCTGAGTTGCAAGCTTTGAATTTGAGTTCTACCTCCTTGCAAGCAATATCTCAAAATATCAAATCACCTCAGCCTTTGGATACACTTCTCAATCAACTCAACCGTGATTTTGCTATACCCTTGTTGGCTCAATGTTACAGATTTGCCCAAATGAACGGTGAGACGACACCAGTTGAACAAAATATCATTCAAGCAATAGCTACCAAATTTGGTCTTGATGTTAATTCTATTCAGTCCAGTGTTAACACATCTACAGACGTTGTGAATAACAAGTAACTTTTTGTTGTTCGTTTGCTGTGGATATGGATGACAATAGATGACGCTCAATCAATAAACCCGGTTTTCCAAAGAAACCGGGTTTGTTGTTAATATTTACTGATAAAAATAAAAAAATCTATCTCAAGGTAAATCCATAAAGATTGCCATCAACCTTAAGGTGGGTTTTAGAAACACTTTCAGAGTGTTTCATATGGCAAAACAATGTAGGAAAATATGTCCTGCAACTATAATATCAAAGAAGAGAAGCTTGAAGTTGGGGTGAAGGTTTATGCCTAACTTCACCACCAGGACGGTTGCACACGCTGCAAGTGTCTTTGTTATTTTTATCAGTTGTGTCGTATTGATTGGCTGGATATTTGATATTGCTCTACTTAAGAGCGCGATGCCAGCTTTTGTCACGATGAAAGTTAATACAGCGATCGCTTTCTTGCTGTCTGGGGTGTCACTTTGGCTTTTGTCAACCGATATAAAAGGGATAAGGGAGATAAATCCCTCATCCTCTTCATCTTCCTCACTCCTCATTGCCCAAGGATGCGCAATCGCAGTTACCTTGATAGGGTTATTTACATTATGTCAATACCTATTTGGGTGGCATTTAGGAATTGGCGAACTGCTGTTTCGTGACTCACCAGAAGCTATAGAAACATCTCATTTAGGTCGGATGGCAGCAAATACCGCCGTTAACTTTCTATTATTGGGTGTGGCGCTATGGCTGTTAGGGCAGAAGACTCACCGTAGTTATTGGCTGGCTCAGGCTTTGAGCTTAATTGTCGCTTTGATTTCTTTGCTAGCATTTGTTGGCTATGCCTACGGGGTGAAAAATTTTTACCAGTTCGGCGTTTATACTACCTCAATGGCGTTACATACAGCACTGGCGTTTGAAGTGCTTTGTGTGGGACTGTTGTATACCCGTCCCGATCAAGGGTTCATGCAAACAATTAGTAGTGAATTAAACGGCAGCGCGATTGGGCAAAGCTCAGTGCCGCAAGCGGCGATCGCCCATCAGATCATACCAAGTGCGATTGCGGTTCCCTTAATTCTGGGCTGGTTGATTCTTCTAGGTCAAAGGGCAAAACAATACGACCCCAACTTTAGCATATCGCTGCTCGTGGTGTCCCTGGTTGTGATGTTTTTGGCACTGATTTGGTGTAATGCTGAGTTTATTCGCGTGGATGGGGAACGCAAACAGATATTGCAGCAGCTAAAGCAACAAACTGCGACGTTACAAGAGCAAGCGGAACTGTTGGAACTGACGTATGAAGCAATCTTTGTCCGTGATACCCAAAATGCCATTACCAAGTGGAACCGAAGCGCCGAGGAAATGTATGGCTACTCAAAAGCAGAAGCCATAGGACAGGTGAGCCATAAGTTCCTGCAAACTCAAGTACCAGAAGGTAGTGTTGAAAACCTCGACACAGCCTTACAGCAAACAGGGCGCTGGGAGAGTGAACTGATTCACACCCGTAAAGACGGGGCGCAAATTGTCGTAGAAAGCCGTCAGGTTGCAATTCACAATTCGCAGGGTGTGCTGATTGGGTTTTTGGAAGTCAACCGCGATATAACTGGACGCAAACAAGGAGAAGCAGCACTACGCGAAAGTGAAGAACGCTATCGCCTGCTTGCCGAAAACGTTCCTCAGATGGTTTGGATTAGCCGCCCTGATGGCTTTGTAGAATACTTCAATCAGCGCTGGCTAGACTACACTGGGCTCAAACCTCAAGAAACTTTGGCGTGGAATTGGCAGCAGGTGGTTCATCCCGATGATTTGCCAAAAGCCATAGAAAAATGGACAACCGGGCTTAGGACAGGAAATCGAGTTGAGGTACAGTACCGCCTCAAACGAGTTGATGGCGTTTATCGTTGGCACATAGCACAGGCTTTACCATTACATGACGAGAGCGGCACAATTCTCAAGTGGTTTGGCACCTGCACAGATATCGATCACCAAAAACGGACAGAAGAAGCATTGCGTCAAAGCGAAGCGCAGCTGCGACTATTTGTAGACTCAGATATCATTGGTATTCAGTTTGGCGATGTGTACGGGGGATTGAGTGAGGTAAACGATGCTTACCTCCACATTGTTGGGTATAGCCGCAAAGATTTTCTAGAAGGTGGAGTGCGCTGGACTGATATAACGCCACCAGAGTATCTGCCGTTCGATGAGGCGGCGATTGCCCAAGGGGCAGTGCCGAAGGCAATCGCCGAGGCGAAGGTTAAGAAAGTCTATCCTCCTTACGAGAAAGAATATATCCGCAAAGATGGCACTCGTGTTCCGGTGTTGGTTGGGTTTGCCCTGACTGGGGAGAAACAGGAAGAAGCGATCGCCTTCATTTTAGACATCAGCGAACAGCGAAACGCTGCACTGCGTGAACGCAAGCGAGCAGAAGCAGAACGCGATCGCTTCTTTACGCTATCGTCCGATATGTTCTGCATTGCTGGATTTGATGGCTACTTCAAGCGTATCAACCCAGCCTGTGAGAGAATTCTGGGTTACACTGCAGCAGAACTGCTTGGCACACCGTTTATCGAGTTTGTCCATCCAGAAGACTGGGCAAAAACCTTGGCAGAAGTTGAGAAGCTGACAACGGGAGCCATTACCGTCAATTTCGAGAACCGCTATCGCTGCAAAGATGGTTCTTACAAATGGCTGGTTTGGAATTCTGTTCCTGATGTTGAGTTAGGGTTGGTGTATGCAGTTGCCCATGATATTACTGAGCACAAACAGATAGAGCAGACGCTACGAGAGCAGGCAGATGCTCTGCGAATTAGTACAGAACGTCTGGATTTGGTGATTCAGGGAGCCGAACTTGGTTTGTGGTACTGCAACTTACCGCTGGGCAAGCTAATTTGGAATGACCAGTGCAAAGCACATTTTGGTCTACCACCCGATGCCGAAGTCACTATCGATTTATTTTATCAACTGCTGCATTTTGATGACCGGGAACCCACACGGCAGGCAATTCAAGCCTCTATTGATCAGGCTGGTGGCTATGACGTTGACTATCGCACAGTTGATCCAGATGGACAAGTACGCTGGATTCGGGCGATTGGGCGCACCTTCTGTGATGCGGCTGGTACACCAAAGCGCTTTGACGGCATTACTATCGACATCAGCGAGCGCAAACGAGCCGAAGCCGCCCTCATTGAAAGCGAGCAGCGCTTTCGCCATGTCACAGATACTGCTCCCGTGATGGTTTGGATGTCTGATACGGATAAACTCTGTACTTACTTCAATAAACCTTGGTTAGATTTTACCGGACGCACGATGGAGCAGGAACTGGGCAATGGTTGGACCGAAGGTGTGCATCCCGATGACTTCTCGCGTTGTGTGGAAACATATACTCATGCATTTGATGCCCGCCAAGAATTCCGAATGGAGTACCGCCTGCAACGGTTTGATGGAGAATATCGTTGGCTGTTAGATATTGGTGTGCCTCGCTTCACTTCCGAAGGAGAGTTTCTTGGTTACATCGGCTCTTGTATTGATATTGAAGACCGTAAGCAAGCCGAGGCTCAAATTCGCCAAATTAACGAAACTTTGGAAGAACGGGTAAAACAGCGCACAGCTCAACTAGAAGCTGCCAATCGAGAACTAGAGTCCTTCTCCTACTCAGTTTCTCATGACCTACGGGCACCGCTGCGGCATATTACAGGATTTGTAGACTTGCTGCAAAAACGCCTTGGGTCAACAGGACTGGATGACACCAGCCAGCGTTACGTGAACATCATCACCGAAGCCACCAAACAAGCGGGTAAATTAATCGATGATTTGTTAACCTTCTCCCGTGTTGGGCGCTCAGAAATGCGTCATACCACGACTGACATGAATTTACTAGTCCAAGAGGTGCAACGCGATCTCATATCAGAAAATAAAAACCGTGAAGTTTCCTGGCAAATAGAATCCTTGCCTCAGGTCTATGGTGACCCCTCAATGTTGCGGCTGGTTCTGCGTAACCTGCTGGAAAACGCTGTTAAGTATAGCAAAACCCGCTCCCTAACAGAAATTACTGTAGGCAGTACCAGCAGTGAGCAAGAAGTGGTATTCTTCGTGCGAGATAACGGCATTGGTTTCGATATGAAATACGCTCACAAATTATTTGGCGTTTTTCAACGGCTGCACAGCGATCCACAATTTGAAGGCACAGGTGTAGGATTGGCAAATGTCCAACGCATTATTCACCGTCATGGTGGACGCGTCTGGGCAGAAAGTGAAATAGACAAGGTCGCGACTTTTTATTTTTCGCTACCAAGGGGGTCTGGAGTGAGAAGTGGAGAGTAGAGAGTATACGATGGAACTAAAGCGCATTCTCCTAGTTGAGGACAGCATTAACGACGTTGAGTTAATCCTGACTTCACTGGCAGAAAACCATTTGGGCAATGAAGTCGTTGTCGTTCGTGACGGCGAAGAAGCATTGGATTACCTGTATCGTCGAGGTTTATATCGTTTGCGTCGCGAGGGTCATCCCGTTGTGGTCCTGCTGGATCTCAAATTGCCAAAAGTTGATGGCATAGAAGTCCTGACGCAACTTAAGGCAGATCCAGGATTGCGAATCGTGCCGGTGGTCGTATTGACCTCCTCCCGTGAGGAGCAAGATCTGGATCGCTGTTACGAACTAGGCGTCAACGGCTATGTGGTTAAGCCAATCGATTTTCATGAATTTGTTGAAGTCATTAAAGGACTTGGGTTATTTTGGGCAATAATTAATGAACCGCCCCCCGGTTCCATCCCTCCGGCACGGAGTACTCAAGGAGTTGCAGGAATATAGCAATGTCAGGTCTAAGGATTCTCTTGCTCGAAGATAGTTTGCTGGATGCAGAACTGATCCATGCCCTGCTCAACGAAGGCGGTATTGCCTGCGAACAGGTACACGTGAAGACGCAAGCTGAATTCCAGACCGCGTTAGAGCAAGATGGCTTTGACTTAATTCTTTCAGATTACTCCTTACCTGGGTTTGATGGTATTACAGCTCTTTTGATGGCGCAGCATCACTGCCGAGATATTCCCTTCATTTTTGTCACCGCAACAATGGGCGAGGAAGTCGCCATTGAAACCCTTAAAAGCGGGGCAACTGATTATGTTCTCAAGCAACGGTTAGAGCGTTTGGTGCCCTCGGTACGCCGTGCGCTGCGCGAAGCCCAATATCAACGCGCCTGCAAAATTGCCGAAGCAGAACTGTACCGCCGCGAGCAGGAATTTAGAGCTTTAGCGGAAAATTCACCAGACGTGATCGCCCGCATTGATCGAGAACTCCGCTATTGCTATGTAAATCCCGCAACAGAAATAGCAACAGGGATACCACTAGAAAAGTGGATTGGCAAAACTGTTGCCGAAATGGGGTATCTAGAGGAACTTGCTACTTGGCAAGCAAAATTGCGCCAAGTGTTTGCCACAGGAGTTGGGTGCTGGATGGAGTTCGATTTTCCCGGATCAAAGGGACGCACTTACTACCAAACACGTATCGTGCCGGAATATACAGAAAATGGTACGGTACAATCATTACTGACCATTGGTCGTGACGTGACAGATTATAAGCTGGCAGAGCAGGCATTACGGATAAATGAAGCTCAGTTACGACAACAAAAAGAAGAATTGGAGCAAGCAAATCGGATTAAGGATGAGTTTCTGGCAGTCCTTTCCCATGAATTGCGATCGCCACTCAATGCCATTTTGGGCTGGGCAAAAATACTACGTACTCGTACATTGGATGCAACAAGCTTAAGTCGTGCCTTGGAAACAATTGAACGCAACGCCAACTTACAGACACAACTGATTGAAGATTTGCTAGATGTATCTCGCATAATAAGTGGGAAACTGACTCTGCGTCCTTACCCAACAAATTTGATTCCAGCAATTGAAGCCGCAATTGACACAATGCGTCTAGCAGCTCAAGCTAAATCAATCGATTTGCAATTTACAATTTTAAATTCTGGATTAGCAACCGAAGACAAAATCACAAGCAGACAAGGAGAATTCTCTTTACCTCCCCAATCCACAATCCAAAAGCCAAAATTCCTTGTTTTAGGCGATCCCAACCGATTACAGCAAATTGTTTGGAATCTCCTGTCTAATGCTATCAAATTTACTCCACACGGAGGACTGGTAGAAGTCAATCTCGAATGGGTAGATGAGGGAGATGAGGGAGCAGGAGAGCTCTTGAGCAGGAGAGAAAATGTCTTTGCATCCTATGCCAAAATTACTGTAAAAGACACAGGCATGGGTATAAAGCCGGACTTTCTTCCTTACGTGTTTGAGTCCTTTCGTCAGGCAGATGGTTCTACCACTCGTAAACACGGAGGTTTAGGATTGGGTTTAGCAATTGTACGTCACCTGGTAGAACTGCATGGTGGAACTGTCAGCGCACAGAGTTCAGGAGAAAAACAAGGAGCAACATTTACAGTGCAATTACCACTCCTTGAGAACAAAGATAAGCAAAAGGGGAAAGGAAAAGATGCAAAGACAAATTCTTTTCCCTCATTACCCAATAACTCCAACAACCCATCATCTCCGTTACAAGGAGTGCGCGTCTTGGTGGTAGATGATGACACTGACTCACGAGATTTTTTGGTATTCGCTTTGGAGGATTTTGGAGCGATCGCCACTGCTGTCAGCTGTGCTTCCTCAGCACTAGAAGTTCTGACGACATTCCAACCAGATGTCCTGATTAGCGATATTGGTATGCCACAGGTTGATGGGTACAGCTTGATGCGCCAGATTAGGGCATTGCCACGCGAGCAGGGAGGAGACATTCCGGCGATCGCCCTGACGGCGTATGCTGGAGACAGGGATCGTAGCCTCGCGCTTGCAGCAGGTTTCCAAAGACATCTCTCTAAGCCTGTGATGCCAGATCACCTAGCAAATGTAGTTGCAGAATTAGTCATTGGTCATTAGTCATTGTGTTACTGCAATACTCGCTTTGCTCTCTACCCCATCTTTCCAGTTAGCATAAAGCGCCTATTTTGCGCAATACTGGTACAAGAAGTTTTACACAGAATACAGGAAATGGACATTCGTGCGACTGATACTCCCCTACTAGAATGGACGGGGGATAGTTTAGCAATTGGATTATTTGAAGATGCAGTAGAGTTAACTGGCGAACTTGCAACTTTAGATGAAAAGTTGGCTGGTAGTATAAAAGAACTCATTGCCGAAGAGGAATTTAAGGGCAAACAAGGCAGCAGTGTTTTCACCCGAGTAGGTGCTAATAGCCCAGTTCGTAAAATTATACTGGTAGGTTTAGGGAAACCCGAATCCCTAAAACTAGAGACCTTGCGCAGAGCAGCCGCAGCCGCAGCCAGGTTAGCTAAAAAGCAAAAGAGCAAAACTTTGGGGATTAGCCTGGCAATTTGGAACAACGACCCAACAGAAACCGCGCAAGCGATCGCCGAAGGAGTTCAATTAGCACTATACCAGGATAATCGCTTTAAATCTGAACCAGAGGATAAAGGACCACAAGTCGAAACAGTAGATTTACTAGGACTGGGTGGACAGGAAGCAGCTATTACTCGTGCTAATCAAATTTCCGCTGGTGTCTTCTTAGCACGGCAGTTAGTTGCAGCACCACCAAACGCGGTAACACCGATCACTCTGGCTGAAACTGCTCAAGAAATCGCCTCAGACCACGGTTTACAAATAGAAATCTTAGAACAGGAAGACTGTGAAAAATTAGGTATGGGAGCTTTTTTGGGAGTAGCAAAAGCTTCTGATTTGCCACCTAAATTTATTCATCTAACTTATAAACCAGAAGGGACACCAAAACGCAAGCTAGCGATTATCGGTAAAGGTTTGACCTTCGACTCTGGTGGACTTAACATTAAAGGAGCAGGTAGCGGCATTGAAACCATGAAAATTGACATGGGTGGTGCTGCCGCGACTTTAGGAGCTGCTAAAGCGATTGGTCAACTAAAACCAGATGTCGAAGTTCACTTCATCTCCGCTGCCACAGAGAATATGATCAGCGGTCATGCCATGCGCCCAGGCGACATTCTTACGGCTTCTAACGGCAAAACTATTGAAGTCAATAATACCGATGCAGAAGGACGTTTGACTCTAGCAGATGCCTTGGTATTTACTGAGAAGCTAGGAGTAGATGCAATTATTGATTTAGCCACTCTCACAGGTGCTTGTATCATTGCTTTGGGAGATGACATTGCCGGTTTGTTCTCTCCCGATGATGCCTTAGCTGCGCAGGTAGAGAAAGCGGCTGAAGCCTCAGGGGAAAAGTTTTGGCGCTTGCCAATGGAAGAAAAATATTTTGAAGGGCTCAAGTCTGGCATTGCCGACATGAAGAATACCGGACCACGTCCTGGCGGTTCAATTACTGCGGCTTTATTCCTCAAGCAATTCGTCAAAGAAACTCCTTGGGCGCACTTAGACATTGCAGGTCCAGTTTGGACAGAAAAAGAAAATGGCTACAACGGTTCCGGTGCGACTGGCTTTGGCGTTCGTACTCTCGTCAATTGGGTGCTAAGCGATACCTGATGCGGTGCTTGGGAGATGAGGAGGATGAGGGGGATGAGGGAGAAATTCCCTGCTCCTCTGCTCCCCTGCTCCCCTGCTCCCCCTACTCACCCTACTTCCTTTCTGGATGGGCCTTTTCCTCTGGTGAAGGAGTAGCCATTTGGTTAATCACTTTGATCAGCTGGTATAACCGCCCTAAATCTCTTTGATTGAAGTATAAAATCAGGCGGGGTAGCCCAAAACTTTCATCTTGCGCTTCTTGTGGTAAAGCCTGACTTTTTTCAATTTGTCCTGTAACCAGAATGTCGCTGAAGTCAGCATTGAGTTGTTCTACCTCAGCATCTGATAACTCTGACTTGAGACGAATGACAAGGCGATCGCCTACGTAGCGGCTGGAGTGATAGACTTGGTAAAAACTGGTAATCGCTTTGCAAGCCACATCCAGGTTATCCGTCACCGTGTAAAGGCTGGGATCATCTGGACTAACCAGACCTTTTTGCACCAGTTGCTTCTCGATGTATTCGCTCCAAGACCGCCAGTAATCGCCTCCAGGGTGGTCGATTAAAACTAAAGGTATCGGACCAAACTTACCTGTCTGGCTTAAGGTCATGCACTCAAAAGCTTCGTCTTGCGTCCCAAAACCACCTGGGAACAAGGCTATCGCATCACTTTCTTTCAGGAGAAATAGCTTGCGGGTGAAGAAATACTTGAAGTGAATCAGCTTAGGATCTCCCTGAATAAACGGGTTTGCCTCTTGCTCAAAAGGGAGTTGAATGTTTAAGCCAAAAGAATTTTCTCGTCCAGCACCTTCGTTACCCGCTTGCATAATTCCGCCACCACCGCCTGTCATCACCATAAACCCCAATCGACAAACATCGCGAGCAAATTCATACGCCATGCGGTATTCTGGTGTTTCTGGCGATAAGCGAGCAGAACCAAAGATAGTCACTTTGCGAACGTGTCGATAAGCATAAAAGAGCTGGAAACCCAGCTCCATGTCTGCTAAAGAAGACGACAATATTTTCCAATCGAGACGTTCAATTTCTTCACTCTTCTGAGCCAGACGTACTATAGTGGCTAGTGCCTGGATGATATATTGCTGATGCTTTGACGTCGGTAAGTGTTCAAATAATTTAGCAATATCCGTTTGAAGAGACTCTAATGTGTCAAACGACGCAGATGAGGTCATGAGAACTACTGCCAAAATGGCATTACATTTTATCTAAATTTCATGTGGAATTTCTAAAACGCTACGCGAAGTCCAAAGTCCTGAGTTTTAGGACTTACGCAAGAACTCTCTGAAACTCTTATTTCTTCTCTTCTCCTGTCGGAGACGCTGCGCGAACGAGAAGCTACGCGAACGTGTCCTAGCCATAGGCACCCCCTATGGCTGACGCCACGGCTGAGTGCTAGCTCCTGCGGAGCCGCTACGCGTTGGCGCAGCCTGTTCTCCGGACTTACGCACACGCTCTTGCAACGCCGAACGGTGAACGCAGTCGCCTGGGTCGGGAAACCGTTCGGAGTTCGGCGAGGCTCACTCGAGCCGCTGAGCGCTCACGGCGAAGCCCTCCAAAGGGCGCTGCCTCACCGCTCTTGCGTCTAATGCGTACGAGTGCGGTTCGTTTCTTCATCATTTTGCGTAAGTTCTGAGTTTGTTGACTATCGAATGGGAGTTTGCATACACGAAGGGAGATCCCCAACACCCTTGGGGTCTGCTTATGGCTTGAACCACGGCTATCGCCTGTACCGTGCCTCCTTCAAAGGTCGCACAGCACCTCTATGTCCTAAGCCCTACGGGCATACTTTGTGTAAGCGCTACGCGCACGCTTTGCGCTTACCGACTTACGACGTGGCACGCTAGTTGACTGGTGGTTCGGGAAACCCTCATTCGCCCTTCAGGACGCTGCCCAGACCTCGCTCCGTTTGGGAGCTAACGCGCTTCACGTAGTGTCCGTAAAGCGCTTACAGCACTGAATTCACCAGCCACGCTTTAGTTAATTGTTGTGTACTCGATGACGCGATAGGACTTATGCAGCCGTTGGGTATATTAACAAAGTGTAACGTAACTTCACCTTATGATGCGTTACGTAGCACTTTCGAGTTTTGTACATAATCAGAGATCAGTACAGAGGCTTAAAACTCACCCTACGGTAATTTAATGTTTAGTTTACAAATAATCGCCCACAACAAAAAACTCCCTCAGCTACAATCGCCTAAGCGCTACTAAACATAAGCTGAATCACAAAGGCAACAAATCTGTAGAGAGGCGAAACTTGCCGCCTCTCGATTCTTTACGAATCTTTACTTTTAAAGAGCAAATCAAAGGCTCTTTAGCAATTTTCAGGCGGTTGTGTTCAAAGATATTTGTCCACAGTGTTAGCTAATGTAGTTTTCGGAACGGCACCGACCACCATATCAACTTTTTGCCCACCCTTAAAAATCATTAATGTAGGAATGCTGCGAATGCCGTACTGGCTAGCAACATTGGGGTTCTCATCGGTGTTGACTTTAACTACCTTGAGTTGATTGTTGTACTGGGCGGCAATTTCATCGACAACAGGGGCAACCATCCGGCAAGGTCCGCACCAGGGTGCCCAAAAGTCAACTAAAACAGGAACCTCGCTATCTAGTACTTCCTGTTTAAAGGTAGAGTCTGTAACTTGTTCGGGTGCTGACATGCGTAAAAACCTTCGCCTATTATTATGTTGGAGTTTGCTGAAAATTCTACCATAGCAAAAAGCACTGCTTGCCAGTCAGACACATACTTTTGCATATGGCGTTTGAACTTATTCAAAATAACTATTTATTAAGGAACCGCCCGAACAGTAGCCGGGCGGAGTGTGGTGTGAGGAGTGAACGGAAACATGCGTCTCCGCTATCTCTATTTTAGGCGACATATGGGATTTTTCCAGTAATAGTTTGAGAGTCTGGAAAAATTTATTTAATAATTTGATGTGCAGCATTGAGTATCGGGCATGGAGAAGTGCGCTTAGAGAGGCGCTAGAGATGAAAGCGTCTCTACATTTGTTGGTCGTTGGTTGTCATACAGTTCTACTAACCACTAACTCCTAACGACTACTGAGTCGCTTTATTTACCCATACCTAATTGTTGTGCTTTTTGGTAGACTTTACCTTCAGTTAATAAAGAAGGAGCAATCACAACTTCCACTTGCTGCATTTCTTTGATGTTTTTGGCTCCTAGAGTGCCCATGCTCGTCTTTAAGGCTCCTAAAAGATTATGAGTCCCATCATCGAGTTGTGCTGGTCCTGTGAGGATTTGCTCTAGGGTACCAGTGGTAGCGACACGAATGCGGGTGCCACGAGGCAAGACGGGACTAGGAGTCGCCATTCCCCAATGGTATCCCCTTCCTGGAGCTTCGGCGGCTCTGGCAAAAGGAGAGCCAATCATCACACCATCCGCACCGCAGGCAATGCACTTGCAAATGTCACCGCCAGTGATTAAACCCCCATCAGCAATGACTGGCACGTATTTGCCAGTTTCTTGGTAGTAATCATCGCGTGCGGCAGCACAGTCGGCGATCGCAGTTGCTTGTGGTATACCTACACCCAGCACACCACGAGAGGTACACGCTGCACCAGGACCAATTCCCACCAGTACTGCTGCTGCCCCTGCTTTGATCAAATTCAGGGTAACTTCATAAGTGACGCAGTTTCCTAAAATCACAGGTATGGGCATTTCTTCGCAAAATTGAGCCAAGTCAAGTGGCACCACAGACTCTGGTGACAGATGTGCAGTAGAAACTACAGTTGCTTGCACAAAAAATAAATCTGCACCTGCTTTTGCCACCACTGAACCAAATTTGCTTGCCCCTGCGGGTGTTGCACTCACTGCTGCAATGCCGCCTTGTTGTTTTATTTCCCCAATCCGTTGTTCAATTAATTCCGGTTTAATCGGTTCAGCATAAAGTTTTTGCATCAAGGGAACAAATTCTTCTTTCCCCACTGAGGCAATCTGGTCTAAAATAGGCTCTGCATCGGCGTAGCGAGTGTAAATCCCTTCTAAGTTCAAAACGCCCAATGCTCCTAGCTGCGACAGAAGGACAGCCATGCGGACATCAACTACGCCATCCATCGCACTGGCGATAATCGGAATTTCGCGCTCAATGTTGCCAATGCGCCATCTGGTATCAGCCAAACTTGGATCTAGTGTTCTGTTTCCAGGGACGAGTGCAATTTCATCTATTCCGTATGCCCTGCGAGCCGTTTTTCCCCGCCCAATTTGAATGTCCACGCTTTTGTACCCCAATCTGTTCTAGCTAGGGTATCAAAATTATGAGGGTATTTGCAGAGGTTTTTTGAATTCAACCACGTACACTGTGTCATCGAAGAATTCAGAATGCAATCACTAGGGGCGTGTGCTGCCAAAACTCATCTGCCCTATGCCTACGGCACGGCTGCGCCGAACGGGTATCTCCTCGCCTTGAGGCTGCGCCAACACCAGTTACCTGCGCTCGGGTAACCCGAGCGCAGTACTGGTTCACCACTCGTACAAAATACACACGCGCTCAATTCTGACTCCTGACTTCTGACGAATTGTACTCGCAACAGAAATAAATTATTAATGATTACGGCAAAATTTCACCTTAGCGGGTGAGCAGCTTAGGCGATAGTGTTGTTACCATAATTTCATATTTCATTCAGGTTAGATGTTTTTTAAGCCTTGATCCAATCTGAAACTTTAGAACTACTTGAATGGTCTCGCCTCTGCCAGCATTTGTCCACCTTTGCGGCAACCAAGCTGGGGACTATTGCTGCACGCCATCTAAAAATTCCTGCGTTGCCAGCCGAAAGTGAGCAGTTGTTAGCGCAAACAAAGGAAGTCTATGAACTGGAAAACCGCCTAGGTCCAGGGCTGTCGTTTGACGGAATTCAAGATATTGGCGATTCTTTAGAACGCGCAGAACTGCAAGGAATTTTGACAGGGGATGAACTGTTGGCGATCGCCACCACTCTCGCTGGCACAAGAAACCTACGCCGTGTGATCGACAACCACCCAGATTTGACGATATTGAATGATTTGGTTGCCGATTTACGGACTTATCCAGAATTAGAGCAAGAAATTCACAGATGTATAGATGAAAGAGGGCAGGTGAGCGATCGCGCCAGCCAAAAACTCGGTGAAATTCGCACTTCTGTTCGGCAAGTACGCAGTCAAATCACTCAAAAACTGCAAAATATCTTACAGGTAAAAGCGAATGCAGTTCAAGAACAAATCATTACACAAAGAGGCGATCGCTTTGTGATTCCCGTGAAAGCGCCCCAAAAAGACGCTGTACCGGGTATTGTCCACGATACTTCCACGAGCGGCGCAACGTTGTACGTGGAACCGAATTCCATAGTTCCTTTGGGAAACCAATTGCGGCAGTTGGTAAAAAGAGAGCAAGCAGAAGAAGAAGCGATTCGCCGCACTTTAACTCAGCAAGTGGCTGCTGTCAAGCCGGATTTAGAAAGGTTGTTAGCAATTGTCACAACCTTGGATTTGGCATTGGCAAAAGCACGTTATAGTTTCTGGTTAAAAGCAAATCCCCCGCGCTTTATTAAGCGGGAGGAAAACGAAACCATCACCTTGCGGCAGTTGCGTCATCCGCTTTTAGAGTGGCAGCATCACCACGAACAAGGATATGCAGTGGTTCCCGTTGATTTGCTGATTGCGCCGCATATTCGAGTAGTTACGATTACCGGTCCAAACACTGGCGGTAAAACTGTGACTTTGAAAACTCTGGGTTTGGCAGTATTGATGGCGAAAGTAGGCTTATTTGTGCCTGCTCGTGAACCCGTAGAATTGCCTTGGTTTGACAAGGTGCTGGCAGATATAGGAGATGAGCAGTCCCTACAGCAAAATTTATCCACCTTTTCTGGTCATATTCGCCGCATCAGTCGGATTTTGTCAGCGATAGACGAAGTAGGAGATGAGCGAGATGAGCGAGATGAGCGAGATGAGCGAGACAAGGGAGATGAGGAAGTCTTATCCTCCTCATCCCTCCCCTCGTCTTTAATCCTGCTCGACGAAGTGGGCGCAGGAACAGACCCTGCTGAAGGGAGTGCTTTGGCAATATCGCTACTACAATATCTAGCAGACCATGCCCTGTTGACAATTGCGACCACTCACTTTGGTGAACTAAAAGCACTGAAATATGAAGATGAGCGGTTTGAAAATGCCTCTGTAGAATTTGATGAAAGTACCCTTTCACCCACTTACCGTTTACTATGGGGAATTCCAGGACGTTCTAACGCTCTGACAATTGCCCGTCGCTTGGGTTTGAAACCAGAAGTTGTGGAACAGGCGAAAACCCAACTGGGAGGAGCAACAGACGAAGTTAATCAGGTGATTGCTGGGTTGGAAGCACAACGCCGCAGTCAGGAAACCAAAGCAGCACAAGCACAAGATTTGTTGCAGCAAACTGAGCGTTTATACAAAGAAGTATCCGCAAAAGCCACAGGATTAGAGGAAAGGGAACGTGCTTTGCGTGCCTCGCAGGAGGTGGCAGTGCAGCAGGCAATTATCCAAGCAAAAGGTGAAATAGCTCAAGTGATTCGCCGTTTGCAGCAAGGTAAGCCAACAGCACAAGACGCCCAACAAGCAAGCAATGCTTTGAAACAAATAGAAGAAAAATTTATACCAAAAGCACCACCAAAACCGAAAGTGGGATTTGTTCCCAAAGTGGGCGATCGCATCCGTATACCCAAGCTAGGGCAAACAGCGGAAGTCTTAACTGCTCCTGATTCTGATGGTGAGTTAACAGTCCGCTTTGGGATCATGAAGATGACGGTGAAGCTACAAGACGTAGAATCTTTAGATGGTCAAAAAGCTGAACCAGTCGTTAAGGAGTCTAGGAACAGAGGAGCAGAGGACGCCAGGAGCAGAGGAGAGTCAAAAATCACAACCTTGACAGAAACTCCTGCAATTCGCACATCTAAAAATACGGTAGATTTGCGTGGGTGTAGGGTGTCTGATGCCGAAATAACTTTAGACAAGGCAATCTCAGAAGCAACAGGACCAATATGGATTATTCACGGACATGGCACGGGTAAGCTGCGGCAAGGAGTTCACGCCTTCTTGCAGCATCACCCTAGAGTCAACCGTTACGAAGCAGCCGAACAAGCCGATGGCGGTACTGGTGTGACGGTTGCTTACGTTGAATAGTACTGAAAAGCTTTGATTCTCCAAGGAAGAATCCGGGTTTTTCTTGTGGCAATGAGTATAACTGAAATAAGCTGTGACGCATTAAAATTGCTTCATGACTCGTAAGGGACGTGGTTTGTCATTAGTCGTTTCTAATTAGAGATGACTTATGACAAATGAATGTCTTAACAAAAAAATAAGCAAGTTATACGTGTGTGAGCTTAATCACTAGTAAGCAATTGCGCTACCATAAATAGCGATCGGCTACTAGTAAAAATCTGTATACCGAAGTGTATTTTTAATAAAAAATAAAAATCAGCCATATGTGTTCGGCAGACAAACGACAATTAATAAAGCTTATACTTTTTTCAAAATAGCTTTTCGTCATAGAGTTAAGACAAATACCTCTGCTGTTCACCAAAATGATAAAAGCTGTAGCTCCTGGCTTCGGCTAATAGTGATTGGAAACCAATCTTCAGCCTTGAGAGTCTGGTTTCAAAATGGGTAACAGCAACAGTCCCTACCAGCCTGATCACCTATGCTAAAAGTTATGCACTCTGCCGCGAATTCACCCGCTCCAAGTTCTCAGTGGGAGGATTTAATTAACCTCCCAGCCCCGAATTCAGTTCAATGGGACAATATCAAAACCCAGTTGGACTTGGTGCTGTTGGCGTTAGAAACTTTAACTGGCATTGGCTCCGAGGCAATGCTACAAGCGGCAGTCAATCTCAATTTAGAGTCGAGAGTGCCGGACCGCGTGGCGTTATGGCGACTGCGCCAGTCGAATCCGCTGCGTAAAGGTCAAGGAGGACGAAAAAAACTAGATGTGGAGGAAGCTAGGGCGCTTGTTCTCATTACTTGCTATCTTGCCAAACAGCACCAAGAATTGATTCGCCGTGCTGTTGGTCTATTGGAACAAATGGCGGAAGACAACCGCGAACCTCATCAGGCTGCTTTACTTGGAGATTATATTGATGCTTTCTGCAACACTTACCAAGACCGGATGGAGGAAGACGCGACAATTTCCACTGATGAACTCACCCACCTAGCACTAAAAATGCTTATAGATTTACTTTTTTATAGTGGACCTGGTGGGCACCGCCGTCTGTGGCTAGCGCTTATTGACCGTTCCATCAAATTCTAGATTTGAGATTTGTGAGATTTTAGATTTCCCAATCAAAAACCAAAAATCAAAAATCAAAAATCAAAAATATCCTGCTCGCAGTTCCTGCCATGCCTGTATCAAATTCTGTGATCCGTCGGTATACACCGCCCACTTGCACGCTAGAAGTCTTGGCGCAGAGTTCAGCTTTGTCTCAGTGGATGGGTAAATCTGTCCTGAAGCAGCTAGAGTTTGAGCTTCGCTTTGACGATCCGCGATTGCCAGAGGAAAAGAGAATCGCAATTAAAGGCGACAGCGACCAGCTAGAGGCTTTGTGTGCAGTGGTGACAAACTACGTCCAAGAGTTCCTGCAAATGTCTCCTGAAAGCTTTTGGGCAAATTTCTCCAGAACACATGACGCAAGTTTCACATCTGATGAAGCTGAAGAAAGAAATTTTAACAACTCCCCTTTACAAGAAGCTCAAGCGATAAACTCCTTTACCCAGAGATCGGTTGCAGATATACACATAAAACCTAGTACTCACTTAACTCACAACCTTTTTCTTGGTTCTCTGGCAAACCCAGCATCTGGTAACGTTATTGAACTGAGCCTGCTACAATTATTCGACTTAGCAACTGCTCTAGATGAGTATTCTGCTGATGTCATGGCGCTACCAAATCTCACGCCTCGTTCTACGAGGAGTCGGATACCGACTTGGGCACCGGTTGCAGCAGTTTTGGTTGTAGCTGTGGGTTTAGCACCACTGACTTGGCAGTATGCTAACCAAAACAGACAAAAGCAGACAGCCAAAAAACCAACGGCACAACAGAACATTGCTTTAGAATCCTCACCACAGAACCAACCCTCATCAGGACTACCTACATTTGCTCCCCCCGATAGTTTGCCTTCGCAGTCGCTGCCACCCCTTGGTTCTCCGTTACAAGTGCCTAATTCTACTGCTTCTCCACCAGCGATCGCTCAAACATTGCCTAGTGTGCCTGCGACGCCTCAAATACCTACGACATCTACACTTCCCTCCGCATCCCAAACATCTCCTAGCCTAGGTAATGTCCCCACAGCACCATTACCATCTTTAGGAACTACGCTGAATATACCTGGAACACCAAAAGCTCCAACCCTCTCAACCTCTCCACAGAACGCAGCACCAAAGCCACAAATTGCGATTCAATCCCAGCCCCCGCTCAACACTACAGCATCAACTGTAAACCGTGGCACTTCTGCATCAGCGCCAAACAATTCGACGCCGAGTGATCTGCCTAGCACAGGTATCGCTCCCGATAGCTCAACAGCCTCTCCACCACTAGCCAGTTTAACCAATCCCAGTGGTGGTGCTAGCCGTGAGCCATCTTTCTCGCAACCAGGCACCTCTGTACCAAGTGCTACTGATACATTAATCACTAGGCTGCGGGAAGCCCGTAGAAATAGAGGCAATCTGCCTACAGAAGTGGCTACAACCAGTAGTGACACGTTGTTTGATACGGCTCAAGTGGCACAAGCTAGAGAAAAATTAAAAAAAGGCTGGCAACCGCCTTCTGGATTGAGCCAAAGCATTGAGTACAGTTTAGTCGTGGCTGTTGACGGCTCAATTGAGCAAATTTTACCTTTAGGAAAAGCTGCCAGAGATTACGTTGACCGCACAGGGATGCCTCTGATTGGTGAACCTTTTGTTTCTCCTAATAAAAATGGACAATCTGTAAAAATTCGAGCTGTTTTTAGTCCCGATGGCAAGGTGCAGACTTTCCCTGAGAAAGAATAGTTGAGCAAACTGATCGATACCACTCATGCCAACAGACAGTGCCGGAGTTTAATCATTAGACAAGATTGCATCTCTTTGATTCCATCTGTGTCCATCTGTGTCCATCTGTGTTCATCTGTGGTTAATTATTCTTTTTTTTGGAATGAATGCAAGAAGTCTATTAAAAATAAGAGGACTGGTTTGACCAGTCCTCCTAGATGAGGTGAAACTAACTTTAATAACGAGATTTTTTACGGGTTAGTTTTTGCCTTTTGCGTCGCCGTTGGGCAGCAATAACTGCCCCTTCCACTGGATATCCTATTAAGGGAATGACCTGATATTTGCGTTCTTCTTCTAAGTTTTTCAATTTGGTGTAATCAACCCAGTGGATGCAATCAACAGGACAAGTGTCAATTGCTTCTTGAATAACTTCTTCTGGGTCGCCATCTTGACGAATCACACGCGATCGCCCGTAATCTGGTTCAATGTAAAACGTGTTACGGGCAACATGGGCACAGTGCAAGCAGCCGATACAGGTAATTTCGTCCACATAGACACCCTTTTGCCGCAAAACACCACCCAATTCCGGCTCAAAACCAGAGCGTTCTGGCGCGTCTCGCAAAAAACCGCCTAATTCTGGTTCAAAACCTGAGCGGTTCTCTTCCTCTTGTTCCGGCGACGGCAAAAAATCAGACATTACGCACTCCAGCGCTGTACTAATAGGCGGATGGAACCATCTTCATTTTTTTGTTGCTCAGTAACTTGAAATCCAGCACGAGCAGTTTCTTTGACTACTGTTTGGTATGCATAGCGTTGTGTGACGCGGCGCAAGAAACCTTCAACCGATAAGTCTTGCTGCCAGTACTGTAAGTCAGCAACCAGTTCGTATTCTTTGCCAGTCCATCTAAAGCCGATATCATAACCATTTTCCTGCTCAATGGTAACTTCGGCATTATGGGTTTGACCGCGATAACCACGGACTTCCCGTGGACCTTGCTTCCAGTCTATACCCAATTCTGTCAGTGCATCTTTCAAGGAATCAATGTTACGGATTTGGGTCTTAATTTGGCTAAAGTGTGACATGGTGGTTCTAAATCAATGTAACTAAACTAGTTTGAAAACTTACCAATCGCTGTAGCTGGTTTGCGTATTCACCACACCAGATTGCTGCACCTTGGTAGCAAAGTATTCTGACGTTGACTCCTGAGTTAGTACTTGTCCTAGCTGTGCCTCTATCGCTGCTGTAACTTCAGCGCAGGACGCACCCACAATGCCAGTGACTTTTTCTTGTACCCGACCGTCTGGATAAATTACGAACTCTAAAGTCTCCATGCTTTTTGCTAACCAAAATCCTAGGCTTGGACAGTATTGCTGTAGCGACTTGCTACAAAAGTAGCCATGTGAGACAGCGTTTTCTCTTAGCTACAAATTTGCCATTTGTTAACTAATGTTCCATCTCTCAAAATATATATCTCATAAAGTTAACAAAAATTATTATTTGTATAGGGTACTACTTCTCATATTTGTTAGTTTCTCTTAACCTTATCAATTTAGTCAAGCTAAAAGTTAGACTGAGAATTTAAGAGACATAACGGCTAAAAACCTGCATAAGCAGTAGTAAGAGCCGCAGAAATGGTAAAATTTGTCAAAAAATTTGTTATTATCATCAAAAATAAGCTATTTCATATCTGCACCTTACTTGCCCGCAGGAACCAAAGCTTATGACTTGTCAAACAAAGTTTGCCTCGGCAGAGTGTCAAACTCTTAATTTTTATGAGTCTACCAGCAGTGGTGGGGAGCGACATAGAGTTGTGAGTATGGGGAAAAGCTACCCCGCCACTGGAATTGAAAATTCAAAATTAAAGTTAAAAATTAGTTTTGAATTATGAATTTTAAATTAAAGCCGCATGGCTAGGTAGATTTAGTTTAACAAGCCGGATGAATCTTGTCGGTGATAATGCGATCGCCCTAAGTATTGGTGCGAGTAAAAACAAATCCGAACTCACAACTGAGCATTACTGACTCCTAAACGGTAGGATAAGCTGTTATTTAACTCTAGAAAGTTGGCCATGAATGCAGAGCAAGTGACAGGTTCTACTCATCTCCCCAAAGCGATGCGCGTAGGAGTACTGGGCTTTGGTGGACTGGGGCAAGCTGCTGCCAAGGTACTCGCCCCAAAACGTGAAATGATTTTAGTGGCAGCGGCAGACAAGCAAGGCTATATCTACGCCGCTGATGGTTTAAATGCTCAAGAATGTATTACAACTTACCAATCTCAAGGTTCAGTGGGTTATTTAGAACCCTTGGGGACTTTAACTCATCGCAGTATTGAGGATTTAATCGAAAAATCTCATCCTGTAGATGGATATTTTCTGGCTTTACCCAACTTACCTAATAATTTCATTTCCTCTGTCGCTGAGCAGTTTATCAAATCTGGATGGCGCGGGGTATTGGTGGATGCGATTAAGCGCACCAGTGCCGTGGAACAACTGCTGGCGATGAAAGAGGAACTGCAAGCAGCAGGAATTACCTACATGACAGGATGTGGGGCAACACCAGGGCTGTTAACAGCAGCAGCAGCTTTAGCAGCACAAAGCTACGCCGAAATTCATCGGGTGGAAATTACTTTTGGAGTGGGAATTGCTAACTGGGAAGCTTACCGCGCCACCATCCGCGAAGATATTGCCCATATGCCAGGGTTTAGCGTGGAAACTGCTAGGGCAATGACGGATGAGGAAGTAGAAGCACTTCTGGATAAAACCAATGGCGTGCTGACTTTAGAGAATATGGAACACGCTGATGATGTGATGCTAGAGTTAGCAGGCATTGTGGGACGCGATCGCGTTACTGTTGGTGGCATAGTCGATACCCGTAATCCTAAAAAGCCCATCAGCACCAACGTTAAAGTCACTGGTCGTACCTTTGAAGGTAAAATTTCTACCCATACCTTTACTTTAGGTGATGAAACCAGCATGGCAGCCAACGTCTGTGGTCCTGCCTTTGGCTATCTCAAAGCTGGTATTGCATTGCACCAGCGCGGTATTTACGGTTTATTCACCGCCGCTGAAATCATGCCCCAGTTTGTCAAGTAGCTATTAGCTACCCGCTTGAGTATTCAATTATTTATCTTTTGTAGGCTGGGTTTTGTTCCTCAACCCAGCTTATTTATTGCCTTTTACACGTTAGAGCCACAAATTATAACGTCCGGATATTTTAATAGATAAACTATGTACAATATCATATTTTTTATGATTATTAGGATGAAAAAATAAAAATTTAAGATTAGGAAAACATAGAAATTTTTATTAACAATAATATCCCGTATAGGGGGATTGTTCGATATCAAAAAATCTGCGTTTAATAATGATGTAATAACTCAATTAAGGAAATTGAGATGCTTATCCGCAATTTGAAAAAATTGCTCTTGGCGGGTGCAATTCTACCATTGCTTTTGCAACCAGCTTCAGCACACGTTGTCTGGTTTGATTATCAAAATGGAGAATACAATCTATTGTATGGTCATCCAGAAGAAGGACCACTACCTTATTCTCCGGCGAAACTTAAGGAAGCCACAGCATATGATGCAACAAGACAGATAGTGCCATTTACTATCAATCAGAAACAAGATGGACTTTCTCTGACTCCTGACGGCAACATTGCGGCGTTAACTGCATTTTTTGATAATGGCTATTATGCCAGAATATCCGAAAATGAATCTCGCAATATTTCAGAAGCTGAAATTAGTCAATACCAAAATGTGAGTCATAATCTGAAGTACACCAAAGCTCTTTATGATTGGTCTGACACTCTAGCGCAACCGTTCAACCAGCCGCTGGAAATTATACCTTTGGAAAATCCTTTTGCAGTTCAGGAAGGAGACAACCTGGAAGTTCAAGTATACTATCAAGGACAACCACTTTCAGATGTGACAGTAGAATACTTGGGTCAAGAAGTCTCTAAAGATAACAACGGCATCTTTTCCGTTCCCATTGGTATTGGTGGGTTGGAACAAATTGAAGCCAGCTACGGCTTTTTGTCAGATGGAAATTTGAGAATTTCTTACGAAAGTAGCTTTACAGCTCAAAAAATCTCTGTTTTTGAACCATCGGCATTACTTGGTCTTGGTGTAGTTGGATTACTGGCATTACGCAAGAAAAAGAATTTAGCTTAACACCCAAATTCAAAGAAAGAATTTAGCTTAACACCCAATTTGTAATTTTGAATTTTGGACGATTTTTGTGCAAGCCCTAAATAAGCCAACTTTATTCGTCAGCTTATTAGCCTGTTTCTGCCTAGCATTTTCTCCTATTAAAGTGAGGGCAAAAACACCAGAGGAGTGGGTGAAATTAGGGCAACGAGTTCATGGTGGGTTTGGGACTTATATTGCCTTAGGCATTAGGATTGGATTAGATGCCAAACAAAGGCTGAAAGCACAAGCACGAGATTTAGACGTGACTTATCAAGATGGACCAAACTCACCTTGTCCTTGCGTCGTTGATGGTATTATGATTGCGACAGTCGCCACACCTGGGCAAAATTCGCTGCGCGTTCTGCCAAGTAAAACCAATGCGGGTTTGTTTGGAGTCGTCATCATTAAGCACAAAAAAACAGGAGAATCTCTTCGCTACACAATACCCAATTCTGCCAAAGTGCTGCTGGATGCTTGGAACAAGGACAAAAAGGGAATAGAGCGCTATGATGCTGTCATGAAAGCCCCCGAGGCATCTCTTTTTCAGATACAGGAATGACTTTCAAAATATTCAATAATTGGTCTTTTGTTACCTCAGACTATGGCTGCATCTGCTTCTAATACAGTTCAGTTAAAAGAGCCATAAAAGTCGTTGGGGTCTACGTCAAGAGGAAATAAAAAAATTTCCCGATTTGAGAGCAATGCCTCATCAGAAAGCTTAATTGCCTTCTTCAAGGTACAAAATTTGATTGGAATCCATCTGCCGTTGGAGAAAAAGTAGACAACAACTCGGGTTGCTGTGTACTCTTCCAATGGGAGTGGAATTTGCCAGGGTGAGAACACAAGATAAAACTTATTGATTATGTACTAATGGTTGGCGGTTGCACAAAGTTATTGCAACAGCCGCAAGTAAGATATTTAAGGTTTATCTCAGCTGTATTGGAGCAGGTCCTGACGATTCTCGCACAAGTAGTTTCGTCTGAAGAACCTTAGAAGTCATGAGATGCGTTTCACCAAGAAGCAGTTCAGCTGCGATCGCCCCTTTTTCAATAAGTGGTTGCTGGATTGTCGTCAGAGATGGTCGAACTTGAGATGCCAACGGAATATCATCGAAACCAACAATCGATAAATCTTTTGGAACAGACAAACCAAGATGTTCTGCGGCACGTAAAGCGCCAATCGCCAGAATGTCACACATGGCAAGAATCCCAGTTGGTCTTGGATCTTGTTTGAGCAAAGTCAGCGCAACTTCAAAAGCATCATCCTGACTGTTTCTAGGCGGACACTCTACAATCGGAACTTTGCTTAAGTCAAGACCAGCCTCTCGCATTGCATCTTCGTAACCCCGTAGGCGCAGCAGCGAAATCTCAAACGCAGCGCGTTCGAGTCGTTGGCTATTGACTGGACCTACATAAGAGTCGGACAGCAAATCCATCGCGATAATCCCCAGTCGTCTGTGATTGAGACGGAGTAAATGGAGGGCTGCTTCACGGGCAGCTTGGCGATCGTCAATGCGAACCAACGGAACACCGCTTAGGTTTGGCTGATCGACTACGATGACTGGCAGTTTTCTTTCCAAGACTTTCGCCACAGCCTCGCTATCATCTGGCATCGAGTAGATGATGAATCCATCTACTGCCGCTTGCTGGATTGTCATTTGCGCTGCATCACTCTCTAGGGTAGGTACGATCAGCAAACTTGCTTTCACCTTTTCACACACGCTGGAAACACCTTGTAAAAAGGCGATCGCCACAGGATCTTGAAAAGCGTATGGCAGTGCCTCAGAGAAGACTAAGCCAATCACACCTGTTTTTCCTGTTCGCAACATCCGCCCCATTGGATTTGGACCTGCATAGCCCATTTGCTTTGCCATTGCCAGCACTCTTTCCCGCAATTGTGGGGATATCTGGTCAGGTCGATTAAAAGCGTTCGATACGGTAGTTCGCGACACTCCGATCGCCTTAGCTACATCCTGTAGAGTCACGGATTTCAGTGCCTTATCGTGCTGCATACGTTTGACAACAATCTTTCCTCAATTTTGCCGCTATATCGAGCTAACGACTTCTTGATCGTTCAAGATAGAGTGCTTACAATAGTCTGTGTGTTTATCTGAATCGATTCAGAAGTCCCATTAACCATACATGAGGATTTCGCATGAGAACTTTCCAACAGTGGGGCAAGGACAAACTTGAATTCATTTCCACTGAACCAAAGCCTCAAACGCAAAGTCTGAAAAAACTCTCTTTCTTCAATCGCATTTGGGGATATTTCCGAGACCTGTTGACGCTTAATGAGGAACCTCAGATCTGGGAAACAATAGACCACTCTGGAAAAGTTTGGTGGAAAATCTATGACCCCGTAAACGATGAGTTCTTTCAATTAGAATCTCAGCAAGAAGTGCTTATCTGGCTTGAGGAACGTTACCATCGCAGGTTACAAAAGCGTGATTGGGATCCTTACACATGGTAGTACCACTATCAGCCACAATCATTTTCTTTCCAAAGTTTAAGCAACCATAACGTTAACCCCAAAATTATGTTTTTTCGATTGATGAAGCGTTTGCTTCAGCGTAGAACCAGAATCTGGACCATCAAGTCAAATCAATTGAATAACAGAGTACGATCACCACAATCAAACTATCCTGCTTGGATTGGAGTGGCGATCGCATTCTATGCCTTTATCGCCATTGGCATTGCGGAGGGAGGTCTGGGAGTACTCCTGCCGTCAATTGTGTCCACTTATCACCTCACCCCTGCAACCGTTACGCTCTTGTTCATTAGCCAAATCGCGGGTTATGTCGTTGCTGCACTGACCAGTAGCCTGATTAGCAGCCGACTGGGACTTGCCTGGATGCTGTTGTTCGCCTCGATCACGCTTACGAGTGCGCTGATCATCTACGCGCTTACCGCTTACTGGTTCGTCATGGTTGCCGGTGGAACACTGCTGGGTCTTGGAATCGGATTGATTGATGCTGGTATTAACGCCTACATCGTTAATGACCAACGCAATGCCAATCTGATTGGTGTGTTGCATGCCTTCTATGGAATTGGTGCATTACTCGGACCTGCTGTAGCCACCACGCTTCTTTTGCTAGGACTTGGCTGGCGACTCATCTACCTGGTGTTTGCTAGTGTTGTAGGACTACTAGTTGCAGCAGTCCTTTGGGCTGTTGTCCAGCACTACGCTCCGATGACCGTGCAAGTGACAGCATCCGATACGAATGCTTGGGCAAACCTACGTTCAGCCCTAAGAACACCTGTAGTCCTGATGACAGGGCTGTTGCTACTAGTCTACGTGGGTACGGAAGCATCTCTGGGCAACTGGGCTTACACAGTTCAGCATATTGGTCGTGGCACACCGGAGGTAGTTGCAGGTTACAGCGTCAGTGCTTACTGGCTAGGGTTGACAATTGGGCGCTTCAGCCTTGGGTTCTTCATGCAACGACTTGGTGCAGTTCGCACACTTGATATTTCCCTGGCATTGCTAGTAGGCGGTTTAGTGATGTGGTGGTTATTACCAAATCAATTGTTGAGCTTGCCTTGGATTGGTTTTGCCTTGGCAGCCATCTTTCCGGCAACAATCTGGTTAGTGCCACAGCGCGTACCCACTACATTGGTACCAGCAACCATTGGGTTTGTAACGAGCGTTGCCAGTTTGGGTGCAGCCACTGTACCAACTGCAGCTGGTTGGGTAGCAGCTCGTGCCGGTTTGGAAAGTATTCCAGTGCTGATGCTACCGATAGCAGTTGTTATGGCTGCCCTGCATCGGTGGTTGGTGCAGCATACTTGGAAATCTGGAAAAACATGAACCCGCAATGTAGTTATTAAATGTATTGCGTAATAGCTTATCTTCATAATGTCTTTATGAAATTTTTACAAGAATTGCTTCATTATGATTGACGAATAAATAACATTAAGAAAAGCATTCATTAACTTTTTGTTAATTACTCTTGTTTAACCGTCTACCAGTAATTAGCAGTTCAGTTATCCATTACTAGAAAGACAGAGAACATGGGTCATTATGAATAGACGCAAAATTTTTAACCGAGCATCTAACTTAGAAAAATTAATACTTTCCGGAGATGTTTTCCTAGTCATTTCGAGCATCTTAGTGGTGCTAATAGCGACACTTTATCCCTTTAATTTCTCCTTTCCAGATAGTTTTTCGTTACCAGGACTTGTTGCCAGTTTTGACAACGCCAGTTTTTTTAAAGACCAGATAAACAATATTTTGTTGTTTATGCCTTTAGGTTTCGGTTTCGCGAGTCTCTTACAGAGAATCAGGATGAAACCGAAAAATCAATTTTTAACAGTGATACTTGTGAGTGCAGCTTTATCATTGACAGTTGAAATACTGCAAGTGTTTCTGCCTTCAAGAGCACCTACTCCTGCCGATCTTTTTAACAATACCATCGGTGGCTCAGTGGGTTTCATCTGCTTTTATTTGTGTAGCTCACAAAACTTTATATATACCTTACTGCGTCTAGAAAGTAGTAGAGCAAGTAACTCCATCAAAAAAATAACATTATTTTTTATTGGATACATACTCGTATCATTTTTGCTTTCAATTGCTTGGCAACATACAACTAGTCTGAGCAATTGGTCTTTGAATTATCCACTTGTGATTGGCAATGAGCCAACAGGCGATCGACCTTGGCAGGGATATGTTGCAGAAGTTTCTATTGCTGATAGAGCCATTTCTAAAAATGAAGTTTCACAAGTATTGAATCACCAAAACGACTCGAAGTATCTCGGAAATTCTTTGCTAGCTTCCTATCAATTAACTGGTAAAGGAAGTTATCAGGATCGTACTGGTCAATTTCCAGAACTATTATCACAAGGGCAGTCACCAGACATTGAAGATGATAAAGGCGTTGCTTTGAGTTCCAGCCATTGGCTAAAAACAAGAGAACCTGTGACCTTCTTAAGTGAAAGGATACGTGAAACTTCTCAATTTACAATCATGACTACCGTTGCTACCGCTGATACGGCTCAGACTGGACCTGCACGCATAATCTCACTTTCAGGTGATTATCTTCGTCGCAATTTTACGCTAGGACAGCAGGGAAGTGACCTAGATTTGCGAATACGAACACCGATGACTGGAGCAAACGGGGCAGACACAAAATTAAGTATCCCTGGTATTTTTGCAGATACTCAGCCCCATCAGATAGTTATCACTTATTCTGGGGCGACTATCCAAGTTTACGTAGATAAATCACAAAATGCCTACTCTTTGAATTTACTGGAATTGGTTCCGAAAGAGCAGAAAATTTTTTACTATGGACTGACTTTTATCCCTCTAGGGCTTTGCTTAGCGCTTTTGACGACTCTCGCGAAAAGAAAGTTAACTTTTAATAAATTATTGCTTGCTAGTGGAATATTATTACCTTCTCTGATACTAGAAGGTATTTTGGTAAATGATAGCGGCAAAAGTCTCAGCCTGAAAAACCTGTTACTTGGTATATTATTTACAGCTGGGACGACACTAATTTTGAGATGGCGGGCTTCGATGGTGCTAAGAAAAGCAGCCCTAAACAGGTCATAAAGTCGAGTTTAAAGATGTCTGATTGTTGGGCGATCTGCGCGATTGCGCAAAGCGCAGTGCCCCTTGGGCAATCGCCCAACACAAACATCGCCCAACACAAACAATGATATTTATGGACTTTCTGAAGAGAAAATTTCCATTGTGTTCTCCTCTACTAGAGATTCCGGTGTTTGAATTATAAATGGCAACTCAGCTCCTGTAAGACCCCATTTGATACGTTCCGGTGTCTCTGGAAGAACCACAAATAGAGGATGTATAGTATTGGTTCCTTCACTGAGTATATGTGTGTAGCGCTTAGGCATAAGCCACTCATAGTCCTTGTCCAGCCAAACCTGTGTTTGTCGCCAACGTCCCAAAAAGTCAGAAAAATCTTCATGGGGACGATGAATAAAAATCAGAATTTCGGGTGATGTTTTGATTTTCCACTCTGGATCGCACATCAAAATTGCCAAATCACAGGGTAAGCAAGTCGCCTCTACTGCTGTAGTCACGTTACCACGAAGACGGGCTATTGGAAGTGGAATACTGATAACGCTTTCATCTGGACGGTGCAAACTAGGGATCATTTCCAGGTAGGGAGGATGCTGCTTCAACAGGGCGATCGCCGCCATTTGATTGCTGTACTCTGCCAAGCAAGCTTCGTAATGGGATTTTTGCACGGGCATAGATAAAAAAATTCAAAATTCAAAATTCAAAATTCAAAATTCAAAATTATCCGATTGATAGAGTCGTTAGAAAAGTTAGAAATTATGAATGATGATTTTTTTTATTCATCATTCATAATTTTTCTTTGGCTATCCCAGCGTATCAAAAACCTTAAACATAGGCAGGTACATCGACAGCAGAATTGTACCTACCATCCCCCCCAAAACCACAATCATCACTGGTTCCAAAATGCTGGTTAGTGCTTTGACTGCCTGTTCGACTTCATCTTCATAAAAGTCGGCAATTTTCATCAACATACTATCTAGTTCACCAGTCTCCTCGCCGATACTAATCATTTGAATTGCCATAGGAGGAAAAACTTTTTCTTTTTGCAAGGCAAGGCTAATCATACCTCCTTGTTGAATTTCTGCACGTGCTGCATCAATGGCGTTGGCAATCACCTGATTTCCTGATGTTTCCCGCACAATTTCTAAGCAAGTGAGAATTGGCACGCCTGAACGAGTTAAAGAACCAAACGTGCGGCTAAAACGGGCAACTGATGATTTTTGGATTAACTCACCAAACAACGGCATTTTTAGATAAAGGCGGTCTATAGTTTTACGTCCAGCCGGAGTTTTGTAGTACTGTCTATAAGCAATTCCTGCTGCAATCACAATACCAATGACAAGCAACAGCCGCCAACTTCTCAAAATTTCACTGAGCCATAACATAAACTGCGTTAGAGGAGGCAATGTAGTTCCTAATTCTTTAAAAATATTTGTAAAAATCGGGATGAGAAAAACGGTCATCCCGATAAAAATGGCAACTGCCAAAAATCCCACAACAAGTGGATAAGCCAGTGCTGATTTAATTTGATTTTGTAATCGAGCAACATCTTCTAACAACTTGGCTAAACGATTTAGCACTTCGTCCAAAACACCACCAACTTCGCCAGCCTCAACCATACTGACATACAAATTATCAAAGCAATCAGGATATTTTCGCATTGCCTCAGAAAGATTAATTCCACTTTGGACATCAGCGCTAATGCCCAAAAGAGCTTGTTTGAGTTTAGGATTGCTACACTGCTCAGATAACACACCCAAACTTCTGACAATTGCCACTCCCGCATTTACCAAAGCAGCAAATTGACGAGAGAACACGGCTTTATCCTTGACTGAAACGTTCGTAAATTTGATTTTAAGTTGTTTTAAATTAAAGCGTTGAGATTGTTTTTTCAGGTTTTGGACTACGTAACCTCGCTGTCTGAGATTAATACGGGCTTGAGCCAAGGAGTCAGCCCTAATTTTTTCTATTTTCGATTTCCCTTGCGAGTCCCTAACACGGGCAAGAAATGTTGGCATACTCTAAAAAATCAAAAGAATGAATGAGTCATTCAACAAGAATGCAAAAGTCAATTTTCTCAAAATGAAACCACAGATGCACACAGACTAACACTAGTTATTTATCTGTGTGCATCTGTATTCATCTATGGTTTTCAATCTCCATATTGCAGACTATTGCAATCAATAGATTAAGTATTAAATAAACTCCAAAATCTACAAATAAAAACCATTGTTTTATAGTTTTCTGCCTTTTGGCTTTAACTTTTTAATATGGTTTCACAGCTACTCCTGGTCTTGCACCTGCTGGTGGTGCTGCACCGATCATACGCTGAATTTCATCCAGCTTAGAAGTTTTAGACATCGCCGCTTCCAAGGAGATAACTCCTGCTTTATATAAATCTGCTAAAACCTTTTCTAAAGTTTGCATCCCGAATTTCCCGCCAGTCTGGATAGCGGAATAAATTTGAGATGTTTTTCCTTCACGAATCAAGTTAGAAATAGCAGGAGTCACAACCATAATTTCTTGAGCCATCACTCGACCAAACTCTTCTGGTTTGGGATTTTTTCTCGGAACCAAAGTTTGGCTCAAGACTGCTACCAGTGAATTAGATAACTGCACTCGCACTTGAGTTTGTTTTTCTGGGGGGAAAACGTCGATGATTCTGTCTACAGTCTGTGCTGCTGAACTGGTGTGCAAAGTACCAAAGACTAAGTGTCCTGTTTCCGCTGCAGAAATAGCCAACGAAATTGTTTCTAAATCGCGCATTTCCCCTACCATAATAATATCTGGATCTTCGCGCAGCGCTGCTTTAAGAGCATTGGCAAAGCTTTTTGTATCCTCACCAAGTTGCCTTTGGTGGATCACACTTTTAATAGGTTCGTAAACAAATTCAATCGGGTCTTCTACTGTCAAAATATGCTCTGCACGGGTGCGGTTAATTAAGTCAATCATTGCGGCTAGGGTCGTTGTTTTACCAGAACCCGTGGGACCTGTCACCAAAATTAATCCCCTTGGTTTTTCTGACATTTCCCGCACAACATCTGGCAAACCTAATTTTTCAAAGTTAGGAATCTTAGAACTTAATGCCCGTAAACATGCGGCGTAAGCACCACGTTCTTTGTAAACATTGACCCGAAAACGAGCTAATCCTTTTATGCCATAAGAACAATCTAGCTCCCAGTTCTGCTCTAAGGTTTGACGCTGAGAGTTGTTAAGCATACTAAAAATTAGGCTTTGGCATTGATCTGCTGATAACGGTTGGTCGCCAATCGGTGTAAGTTTACCACTCAGGCGGAAGTAGGGAGGCAAACCTACGGATAAGTGCAGATCCGAACCGCCCATCTCAATCAACTGCTTCATTAAATCTTCAATTATCATTTCCATCTTTGTGGTTCCTGTTTGAAAATTCCTTTTGCAAATTCATTTGTCCTTAGTTAAGTACAGAATTTCACAAGTTCCTGGCGTTTTACTACACGAATCCAGACTGGGTCTCTGCGTACCTTTGCGTTTACTTCAGCGCTCCTCTGCGTTTAAAAACGTTACGAATTAATGAAATGCTCTACTAAGGACAAATGACTAATCTTGAAATCGTGGTGTCATGCAGTAAGGACAATCCAGCCATTCGAGCTGCAATCCAGCATGACAAGTTCGGCACGTCAGACTGCTCTTGCGTTTGGCTTTTAACTCTGCTTCCAAACCTGTATCGCTCAACGTCACCCGTTCTACTTCTTCTAAGGTGGTGTCGCCTTGACGCACTAAATCCAAGCTGTAAGCCAGCAAGGTTTTCATCCCTTCTTCCACCGCCACTTCTTTGATGCGTTCTGTTGGTGCATTTTCGGTGATGAGCGCTTGCAGGTTTTCGGTGACTCGCATGACTTCATAAACACCACAACGTCCTCTGTAGCCAACGCCATCACACTCTGGGCAAAGCTGATTGTTTGCCTTGGCTTCTTGAATTTGCTCTGAAATGAGGGTGTTAGCTTTGTAGAAAGTGACACCTGCTTCTTGAGAAGCTGATAGACCGTAGCGAGCGAGTTCCTCTAAAGTGGGAGTGTAGGGAATGCGACAACTGGAACAGACACGCCGTACTAGACGCTGTGCCAACACGCCAATTAGAGAACTGGAAATCATGAAAGACTCAATGCCCATTTCTCCCAAACGGGCGATCGCCCCTGGAGCATCATTAGTATGCAACGTTGTTAAAACCAAGTGACCAGTCAATGCTGCCTCAATCGCTGTTTTTGCCGTTTCCTTGTCTCGCGTCTCACCCACCAGAAGCACATCGGGGTCTTGTCGCAAAAAGGCTCGCAAAGTCGTTGCAAAATCTAGCCCTTTTTCCCGAATCACCTGCACCTGAGTAATTCCAGGTAAGCTGTACTCAATAGGGTCTTCAACCGTACAAATGTTGATGCCTGGAGAGTTCCGTTCTGACAAAGCCGAATACAGCGTTGTTGTTTTACCAGAACCTGTAGGTCCGGTTACTAGAATTAGACCAAAGGGACGGCTAACCATCTCCTGGACAATTTGCAAAGTTTCTGGATCAGTAATTAACTTATCCAATCCCAGTTGGGTTGCAGAGTTATCCAAAATCCGCAGCGCGACCTTTTCGCCGTAGCGACTGGGCAAGGTACTGACACGGAAATCCACCTTGCGTCCTTCAAACACTCGTCTAATGCGTCCGTCTTGAGGGACACGCCGTTCAGCAATATCTAAGTTGGCAATAATTTTGAAACGAGCTGTGACAGCAGGAATGATTTTTTTAGGCAGGGGGTCGAAAGCCTGACGCAGCACACCATCCTTACGAAAGCGAATGCGTAAGTTGTCTTCCTGCGGTTCTACATGGATATCAGAAGCCCTCTCATGTAGTCCTCTAGCAAGAATTCTGTTAACTAAATTGATCACAGGAGCATCCTGGGCACCCTTCATCGCTGCACCCAAGTCAGTATCCTTATCTTCAGGCGCATCATCTAAATTAAGATTTTCAATATTTTCTAAATCTTGGTTGATGTCTGTAGACTTTTCCTGTTCTAAGTTCTTTTGTTTAACAGTCAGTTCATCTAAATATTGGTTAATGAGTTGCTGGTAATCTTCTTGGGTAATGACCATCCGCTGCAATGCCCATCCGTGTGGGCGCAAAATGCGGTTCAAATCATCGCAAGCGTCTAGGTTATCCGGATCTACCATCGCCACCAAAACAGAGGGCGGGTTTTGGTCTTCATTCTTAGCAAGTGGTACTAAGTGATGGCGACGACAGATATCCACCGGAATGAGAGTATCAATCAGTTGACCAATTTTTGTTTTGCCAACTTGCCTAACTTCCAGATCGAGGGACTCAACACCATAGAGTATTTTGAGTTCAAATAGCTGCTGCTTCTTGTGTAGCCTATATAACTCTGGTGAGAGCTGGCGTCCTGAAATTGATTCCAGCACTTGTGTCAAAGGTCTGCCAGACTTGCGGCTTTCAATCAACGCCTGTCTCATTTGTTCGCTATTGACAAAGCCAGATTGCACCAACTTGTTGCCGAAGGGCGAAAACTCTATTCTTGTAGTAAGAGCAGTACTACGTCTTTGTGATGACGATTGAGTCATATATGAGCAATTCGTTGCGGAAACCTCTGATTAGAGTATTCCCAACCTGTTAGTCAGAATTGACACATATACTCAGTCAAATTAAGACAAAAATTTATTAAATAGTTTAGGAGTTACGCATTTGCAGCGATTTGTTAGCCCGCGCCGTTCAATCCCCGCTAATTTCGACTAATGCTTCGCCTGCTCGAAAAAGCTCTAGTGCTGCTGGCAATGTTGCACTCAGAATCTCTTGTAACCTACCATTTGACGTATTCCCGCAAGTTAACCAGATAATTTGTGGCGGTGCTCCGAGGCGATCAACCAAATCAACAAAGTCACTGTCCTTGGTCATCAAGATAACCCCTTGAGCTTTTGCCGCCTCGAAAATCTCAGGATCTTCAGCATCTCTTAGTCCAATGTCACGTAAAGCTAATGCTGTTATCCCAAAGGTGCTGGTAATCCAAATTGCAATCGCAGGCGATAGATGTGCATCTACCCAAATCGTCATGCAACTAACACTGGATGATTGATTTTACGTGAGGCATACGAAAGCGCTGCCTTAAGGTCATCCGCTTCAAGATCGGGCATCTCTTCTAGAATCTGTTCCGCACTCAGTCCAGCCGCAAACAAGTCCAGAATATCTGATACCCGAATTCTCATACCCCGGATGCAGGGACGACCACCACATTGTTTTGGATTAACTGTAATTCTTTCAAGTAGATTTGACATACGGTTTCACTCCTAGATGAATCCTTGTCCCAGTATAGGTTGAGTTCCTAGCTCTTGGAGTTCTGAGTACAATCTTGCGGTCAATCCGCTGCACCCCAGTGTTATTCTGCCCCATTAACTACCTGTTTACCTAATATTTTTGGGTAATGTGAAAAGCAGAGACGTATGAAAGCTGAATACTGCCTCCAAAGTCCTGCACTATCTTTTGCCTTAACCCTTCAAATAAGGAATTCTTACTCGATGGATCGAGTTCTAAGTATGGCGAGTAAGTGTTCAAAAGCGTTAGATAATCATCAATGGTGTAGGCCACTTCAGATATAACCTGTCCGGATACCAAGTCTTTGAATTGTCCAGAGTCGATAACCATCTGCCCCAACCCTCTTAATATCTCTTCGTGAGTTTCTCTTTCTTCATATCGGGCAAGCGATGGAGCGTACACTTGGTAGACTTCAGATAAGCGTTGGTACACTTCATACCGGGGCTGAAGGTTCATGTTCCACAACAATATTAGGTAGCCATTCTTTTGTAAAGCATTTGCTGCTTTCGGATATCCAACTTCTGGCGGTATCCAATGAAAAGAACTCGCTGCTAAGACAGCATGAAATTTCTCAGCCTCTAGCGTCCATTCTTCAAATGAGGTATTGCGAATCTCGACATTGGGATACGGTTCACAATTTTGTTGGGCGAGCTGGCAAAAATCTGGGTTAGGTTCTAAGCAAATCATTGAGCAGCCTAATGGAGCGATCGCTACCGTTGCAGTTGCAGGACCACACCCGACTTCCAGAATTTTCGAGTCACAAGAGAGTTGAGCTGCTTCGACAACCCGAGCAATTAGATTCTTGGGATAGCGAGGTCTTGCCTTGTTATAAGCCTCTGCTGCGGGAGAATACCAATGTTTTCTTTGTTCGAGATCTTTGCTGGAGTAGTTGATTATTGTTTGTTTTAAGTCTTTCATAAGAAAAATGGCGTGGCGCAAATCTCATCCTGCAAGTGGAGTGCGGTTGTTGACAATGCATTCGCGTAAGCTTGAGTAGCCTAACGGCACAAGTCAGCGACGGCTTGAAGGTTCTTTTAAAGAGAAATATTATACCGAATGTTTGGTACAAAGTGAGTTTACCGAGCGTTCAGTATAATGTCAATCAGCTAAGAGAATCTTGTTTAATGTCTAAAGAAGAAGTCATCCCCCAATTAACAAAAGTGTTTCGGCAATACGGCTACGAAGGTGCAACCCTAGCACGACTGTCAGAAGCCACAGGTTTAGGTAAAGCTAGCCTGTATCACCATTTCCCCAAAGGCAAGGAAGAAATGGCGGCGGTTGTTCTCAAGTCGATGAGCGATCGCGTAGAAGCCAGCATTATCGAACCCTTACGCAGCAGTGGCGAACCTGTTGACCGAATTCGTGTGATGACAAAAAATGTGGATAAACTTTATAGTGGTGGCAAACAAAGTTGCCTTTTAGCAGTGCTTGCCCTTGGTGAAGCGAAAAACTTGTTTCACAACGAAATTCAGAATGCCTTTAATGTTTGGATTGATACTTTAGTACAGGTAGTGATGGAAGCGGGAATTGAGCGTTCTCAAGCACAGCAAAGAGCCGAAGATGCTATTTTAGAAATTCAGGGTTCTCTTATACTAGCTCGGAGTTTAGACAACACCGTACCCTTTAAGCGTGTCTTAGAGCGCCTACCAGAAGAACTTTTGCTTGCCTCAGGGTAAGTCAAGAAAATAATTTTTTATAAAAAAACACATAACACGTAGGAAAATACCCTTAAATTCATGTAGAAACTTCACACTTGCTTTATCTGGCAAAAAACAATAACCTGTCAGATAAAGCAAGCGTCCGCTCTTTGCAGCTCCTTTACCTTACGGAAAGCCGCCCTAGGAGCATATACGCTAACGCACTCAGCATTTGTCAAAATAGATGACGGTGACCAAATAAAGGCTAAAGGATGAAGAATGAGGGATGAAATATTCCGTACTTCACTTCATACTTCCTACAATCCTACGGGAAGCCGTCCTCCGGGCGTCTACACTCTTTTGCCTTCAGTTGATAACTTGATAGTTCAGGTGACCGCTTTTTGTAGCTGAATTTAAGAGCTGCAAAATATGCGGATAACTGCCCAATATAGCATCTGGGAAGAGTGCAAAATGATAGACGAGAATCAACAGCAAAACAATACAAACCAGCAATTAGGTGAACAAACCGAGGAAAAGCAAGCAATGACTAGCGACTCTACAGCCGAAATAAATGCCAACGCAACGCAAAACGAGGTGAGTGAGCAAGTGTCAACTCAAACCAACGTCTCTGGAGATGCAGCTACGCAGAGTCAAGATAGTGGTGTTGCTGCAACTGAGGCTGCTGAGTCAACAGCCTCAGTTGCAGTACTCAGTCAACAAATTGAGTCTTTAAAAGCGCAGCTAGAAGAACGCAGCATTCAATATATGAGGATTGGAGCTGATTTTGAGAATTACCGCAAACGAAATCAAAAAGAGAAAGAAGACTTGGAACAGCAGGTGAAGCGGAACACAATTACTGAATTACTGCCAATAGTTGATAATTTTGAACGGGCAAGAGCGCATATCAAACCCCAAGATGATGGGGAAATGACCATTCATAAGAGCTACCAAGGCGTTTACAAGTTATTAGTCGATTGCTTAAAGCGCTTGGGTGTATCACCAATGCGTCCTGACGGTCAGCCCTTTGATCCGAACCTGCACGAAGCAGTATTGCGGGAACCTACGGATGAACATCCTGAAGGAACAGTGTTAGAAGAGTTAGTACGCGGATATTACTTGGGCGATCGCGTGCTGCGCCATGCAATGGTGAAGGTGGCTGCTCCAAAGGAAGATGCACCCTCTTCTGAAGAAAATCAGTCGAGCCCAGCTAACAGCTAAGCTGTAGTCGCTCGCCTTACTGACCAAAAGTGCCTGGCAAACTTGGGCGAGCATCGCATATCTAACCACAAACAAAAATAGTCCGCCAAACATCACGCCCGAAGTTGAGCAGCCTTGACCGGTGTTTGTGTAGCGCTAACACCGGATGGCGCTTAAAACTTCAAGGGAAAAGCACTCAGTAAAAAGACCGATAAAAATACCGATATTTATGGGAATTATTGGGATCGACTTAGGCACTACCAACAGTTGTGTCGCGGTTCTCGAAGGTGGTCAACCGATTGTCATTGCTAATTCAGAAGGCGGACGAACGACTCCTAGTATTGTGGGATTTGCTAAAGGCAGTGAACGCTTAATCGGTCAACTGGCAAAGCGTCAAGCTGTCACGAACGCCGAAAACACAATTTTCAGTATCAAGCGATTTATCGGTCGTCGCTGGGATGACACAGCAGTTGAACGCGAGCGTGTACCTTACACCTGTGTCAAAGGTCGAGACGATACTGTTGATGTCGAGATTCGTGGACATCACTACACACCACAAGAAATCTCCGCCATGATCCTACAAAAGCTAAAACAGGATGCGGAAAACTTTTTGGGTGAACCTGTCACTCAGGTAGTCATCACAGTACCAGCATATTTTACAGATGGACAAAGACAAGCGACTAAAGACGCTGGCACTATTGCCGGACTAGAAGTCTTAAGGATTATCAATGAACCAACTGCCGCAGCTCTAGCCTTTGGGTTGGAAAAGCTTGACCAAGAGCAGCTCGTTCTGGTATTTGACTTGGGAGGCGGTACTTTCGATGTCTCCATCCTACAACTTGGGGATGGAGTGTTTGAAGTCAAGACGACTGGTGGAAACAACCACCTGGGTGGGGACGATTTTGATAACTGTATCGTACGCTGGGTGATGGAACGTTTCCAGCAGGAACAGAAAGTTAACCTGTCTCAGGACAAAATGGCTTTGCAACGCTTGCGGGAAGCAGCGGAAAAGGCAAAAATTGAACTTTCCAGTATGCTCAGTACTTCAATTAACTTGCCTTTCATTACCGCTGATGAAACTGGTCCGAAGCATCTAGAGATGGAACTCAGCCGCGCCAAGTTTCAAGAGTTAACGGCACATTTGGTCGAAGCCACCATTGAACCGATGAGCCAGGCGCTGAAGGACGCGGAACTCAAACCACAAGACATTGACCGGATTATCTTGGTGGGCGGTTCCACTCGCATTCCTGCAGTGCAAAACGCCTTGATCAAATTTTTTAATGGCAAAGCTCCAGATCGCTCTGTCAACCCCGACGAAGCAGTCGCACTAGGCGCAGCTATCCAAGCTGGGGTGCTGGGTGGTGAAGTTGATAATTTGCTTTTGTTAGATGTCACGCCCTTGTCTTTAGGTATTGAAACTTTGGGAGAAGTGTTCACCAAAATCATCGAACGCAACACCACAATTCCAACTAGCAAGTCCCAAGTCTTTTCCACAGCAGTCGATGGGCAAAACTCAGTGGAAATTCACGTCCTTCAAGGTGAACGGGCAATGGCACGGGACAACAAAAGTTTGGGCAAATTTCTTCTGGCGGGAATTCCGCCGACTCCTCGTGGTGTACCGCAAATTGAAGTCTCTTTTGAAATTGATGTCAATGGCATTCTCAAAGTTTCAGCACAAGACAAAGGCACTCTTCGAGAACAAAGTATTCGGATTACCAATACAGGTGGCTTGAGTGCGAACGAAGTCGAAAGAATGCGGCAACAAGCCGAAATGTTTGCCGAACAAGACAGAAGACGCATACAACTCGTTGAACTCAAAAACCAGACGGATAATCTGCTATACAGTTACGAATCAACCTTAAAGAACAATGGCAACTTAATTAGCGACCAGATGAGAGCTTTGGCACATGAAAAAATGACACAGCTACAAGCAGCAATGACAGATGAAACTATCTCCATAGCAGAATTTAAACAACGTTTGGATGACTTCCAGCAAAGTCTGTTCGCCATTGGCTCCCAGGTGTATAACCGCGTTAATAGGCACGATGAAATGACCGAATCTTCAGATACGTTATTGACCTCAGAACCAGCCGCGCCAGTAAATGGAACGCTAACACCACAATTTAACTTTGATTTTGATGACGAAAATACTACGCAGGTTGATTATGAGGTGATAGACTAAGGAAATTATAAATTATAAATTATAAATTATAAATTATCAAAAAGTAATTCTTGATTTAGCACTGAGCATCATAATATCACTCGTATTAACACTGAATTATCTAGCCGGAGGTTTATACTTCCGGCTAAACAATGTTACAGTACAAATGCAATTTCATGATGACTGTGGGGTTTTCCACACTTTTTTGTGCGGGTAGCCTGTCTGTAAAATGAGCGGAGTTTTTGCCATCTACATAGCACAATTGTAAAAGATGCTTTTGTCGTCTACCACGAGGGAAGTACCTGTTGCAGTTATCAGTGCTGAGCAATCAATGCTGATGCGCGAGTAAAAATTTTTCTGGTTTCAATTTAGTCTTTGATTTCAAAACTAATTCCAGATTTTTTTACTGGCAACACCACTCGCCTGCCACTTGGTTGAACGGGATGCAATGCTCCTCGCCGTCAGAGCGGGAAACCCTCTCTGAAGCTGTGGGTCTACAACTGTAGGCAACCTTCTTCAGAGGAAAATATCCTCAGCATTCAGATTTGAAGACTGTTATGGTGATTTTTGTAAAGGGTAAAAGGTAAAATAATTTAGTATTAATAAAACTTAACCATTGCCTTCTGCCTTGACAAACTTCTGAGCTCACTTTGCACTGCGGCGCGGATAGCGCGGCTTTTCGTTAGAGTGGAGCTAACGCGCTTCGGCAACAAGCCGCTGCTGCCCTTGTTCTCTTTGCATAGCCGCTTTCTACCTTTTAACTTTCACCTTTGCTATATGGCTCGCGATTATTATGAAATTCTAGGTGTCTCTCGTGACGCCGACAAAGAAGAAATCAAACACGCCTACCGCCGCTTAGCCCGGAAGTATCACCCAGACGTGAACAAAGAACCGGGAGCGGAAGAGCGCTTTAAAGAAATAAACCGTGCTTATGAAGTGCTGAGCGAGCCGGAAATTCGCGCTCGTTACGATCGCTTTGGTGAAGCTGCTGTGAATGGTGGAGCTGGTGTAGGCTACCAAGATATCGGCGACATGGGTGGCTTTGCTGATATTTTTGAAAGCATTTTCAGCGGTTTTGCTGGCGGTATGGGTGGGACAACGCAAAGACGGCGTAGTGGTCCAGTGCGGGGCGATGACCTGCGGCTAGACCTAAAGCTAGACTTTCGGGAAGCAGTATTTGGCGGTGAAAAAGAAATTCGCATTTCTCATTTAGAGACTTGTGAAATCTGTAGCGGCTCTGGAGCAAAACCAGGAACTCGCCCCCGCACTTGTTCGACTTGTACTGGAACAGGTCAAGTACGGCGCGTCACTAGAACGCCCTTTGGCAGCTTCACCCAAGTTTCGACTTGTCCCACCTGTAATGCTACGGGAATGGTCATAGAAGACAAATGTGATACTTGTGACGGTAAGGGTGCAAAACAAGTCACGAAGAAACTGAAAATTTCCATTCCACCTGGGGTGGACAACGGCACACGCTTGCGAATCTCCTCAGAAGGAGATGCCGGTCAACGCAGTGGTCCTGCAGGAGATTTGTACGTTTACTTATTTGTGAATGAGGATGAGGAATTCCATCGGGATGGTATCAACATTCTCTCAGAAATCAAAATTAGCTACCTGCAAGCGATTTTAGGCTGCCGCTTAGAGGTAAATACGGTAGATGGACCAGAGGAATTGTTAATTCTACCTGGAACTCAGCCAAATACTGTGATGAAAATGGAAAATCGTGGTGTACCACGCTTGGGTAATCCTGTCAGCCGTGGCGACCACATGATTACTGTGTTAATTGATATTCCCACCAAGTTAACGACTGAGGAACGTGAACTACTGGAGAAGCTCGCTAAAATTAAAGGAGATCGCACAGGTAAAGGTGGTCTAGAAGGATTTTTGGGAAACTTTTTTCAGCAACGATGAGTCTATCTACCCTCTCAACTCCTAATGCTCAACTCGATTTGCGCGGCACCCCTTGCCCGATAAATTTTGTACGCACGAAACTGCGTTTGGAGCAAATGAAACCGGGAGAATTACTAGAAGTCTGGCTAGATCCTGGGGAGCCGATTGAGCAGGTTCCTGATAGTCTGACAATGGCAGGCTATCAGGTGGAGCAAATCACAGACTGCGTTGGTTATTTTTCCTTGCTAGTCCGCCGTCCCGATAGTGGGTCATGAGAGGGGAAGGATTAGAAGCCACTAAGCAGTTAATAGGCACGGTCTTAGCCGTGCAGGCTAATTTTTACCGAGTACAGCTAGATGCAGGGGAGCACAGAGAAGTCCGAGCGGAGGAAGCCTCCGCTCGGAACTTCGGAGGGAGCCTAGGAGCAGAGGAGATGAAACCTCCAAATTCCCCCCTGCCCCTTATCCTCCTGTGTACCCGCAGAAGCCGATTGAAAAAGATCGGGCAACAAGTTATGGTGGGCGATCGCGTCGTCGTGGAAGAACCAGATTGGGCTGGCGGACGAGGAGCAATCGCTGAAGTTTTACCCCGTCAAAGTCAATTGGATCGTCCGGCGATCGCCAATGTTAACCAAATTCTGTTAGTTTTTGCCGTCGCAGATCCGCCCTTGGAACCATACCAACTTAGCCGATTTTTGGTAAAGGCTGAGTCTACCGATATAGATGTGATTTTATGCCTGAATAAGTCCGATTTAATCTCAAAAGAACAGCAGGCAGAAATTTATCAGCAGTTGGGAAATTGGGGCTACCAACCAATATTTATTAGTGTCGGTAAAGGTATAAATGTTGACGAAGTAGCAGACAAGCTCAAAGATCAGATTACGGTGATTGCTGGACCTTCCGGGGTTGGCAAGTCCAGCCTCATCAATCGACTGATTCCCAATGCTAACTTACGAGTTGGAGAGATTTCTGGCAAACTAGCAAGGGGTCGGCACACCACTCGTCACGTAGAATTATTTGAATTACCTACCGGGGGTTTACTCGCAGATACTCCGGGATTTAACCAACCTGACCTTGATTCTCCTCCAGAAGAATTAGCAAGTTATTTTCCAGAAGCAAGGCAGAGATTAGCGGTTGGTAGCTGTCGTTTTAGTGATTGTTCACACCGAGACGAACCAGAGTGTATCGTTCGCGGAGAATGGGAACGATATCAACATTACTTAGATTTCTTGAAAGAAGCGATTGAGCGCCAGACTCACCAGAACGAGCAAGCAGATCCTGAATCCACTCTCAAGGTCAAAAGCAAAGGTAAGGGACAAACTCAGTACGAACCGAAGCTGGAATCTAAAAAATATCGCCGTAGTTCCCGCAGGACGCAGTTGCAGGAGTTGCAACACTTGTATCAAGAGAGTGAAGAATGATAGCCGATGTTGTGTTAATGGGGCAATGTCTCTTAACTCCCATAAAGTCTTAAAATAATCTTAAATCTACCAAATCCCCAACCTTCAACTAATAGGTAACACCCCGGAACTATTCATTATGGCTATCGGCTACGTTGCGCTTGTACTCCACGCACACCTGCCCTTCGTTCGTCACCCAGAAAGTGACTATGTGCTGGAAGAAGAATGGCTTTATGAAGCCATCACCGAAACTTACATTCCCTTGCTGCGAGTATTTGAAGGCTTAAAGCGAGACGGCGTTGACTTCAAAATCACGATGAGCATGACACCACCTCTTGTGTCGATGCTCCGCGATCCTTTGCTGCAAGAACGCTACGACGCTCACTTAGCCAAGCTAGAAGAACTTATACAACTAGAAGCCGAACATAATGCCGACAATGGTCATATCCGGTATTTAGCCGAGCATTACGCCAGTGAGTTTAAGGCGATACGAGAAGTTTGGGAAAGCTACAAAGGGGACTTGGTCACAGCTTTTAAGCAGTTCCAAGACAGTAATAATGTAGAAATCATCACCTGCGGTGCTACCCACGGCTACCTACCGCTGATGAAAATGTACCCGCAAGCTGTGTGGGCACAAATTAAGGTAGCCTGCGAACACTACGAGGAAACTTTTGGACAGCCACCCAGAGGTATTTGGTTACCAGAATGCGCCTACTACGAAGGTGTAGACCGAATGTTAGCGGATGCAGGGTTGCGCTACTTCCTCACTGATGGACATGGCATTCTTTATGCCCGTCCTCGTCCGCGATTTGGCGGCTATGCCCCAATTTTTACAGAAAGTGGTGTCGCTGTCTTTGGTCGAGATCATGAATCTTCGCAGCAAGTGTGGTCTTCTGAGGTAGGCTATCCTGGTGCGCCGGAATACCGGGAATTTTATAAAGACTTGGGCTGGGAAGCAGAATATGAATACATCAAGCCCTACATCATGCCCAACGGTCAGCGGAAAAATACGGGCATTAAGTATCACAAAATTACTGGACGCGGTTTAGGGTTAGGAGATAAGGCACTCTACGACCCCTACTGGGCAAGGGAAAAAACTGCGGAACACGCTGCCAATTTTATGTATAATAGAGAACAGCAAACCGGGCACCTCTATGGTATCATGCAGCGCCCGCCGATTATTGTTTCTCCCTACGATGCAGAGTTATTTGGACATTGGTGGTACGAGGGTCCGTGGTTCATCGATTACCTGTTCCGCAAGTCCTGGTTTGACCAAAAGACCTATGCAATGACCCACTTGGCGGATTATTTGCGGGCTGAACCAACTCAGCAAGTCTGCCGTCCTTCGCAATCGAGTTGGGGTTATAAAGGATTCCACGAGTATTGGTTGAACGAAACAAATGCGTGGATTTACCCACATTTGCACAAAGCTGCAGAACGGATGATTGAAATATCAAACCGGGAACCAGCAGATGAGTTGGAATGGAAAGCACTCAACCAAGCAGCACGGGAATTGTTGTTAGCGCAATCTTCCGACTGGGCATTTATTATGCGGACGGGAACGATGGTACCTTATGCTGTCAGAAGGACGCGATCGCACCTCATGCGTTTCAACAAGCTTTACGAAGACATCAATATTGGCAAAATCGATAGCGGTTGGCTGGAAAAAGTTGAATTGATGGACAATATTTTCCCTAATATCAACTACCGAGTGTATCGTCCATTGTAATTATAGGGGTTTTGACTTAGCTCAAATACACCAAGAACCTCACCCCACTGGCACCGAGAGGAGTTGCGGGTGAGGTGCTTTGGTATTATAGGGTATCTGGGTCAATGTTCAATTCTCTAAGTTTAGCGGCTAAGCGTTGCGCTTTCTCTTCAGCAGCTTGTCGTGCTGCTGCTTCTTCCTCATAGCTTAGCAGTGTTTGACCTGTCGCTGGGTCGTAGAAGCGCATTTCTCCTGATTGAATTCGCAACTCTAAACCCAAGACTTCACTGGATAAGGATACTGTACCATCTGGCAAAGTACTGGTTGCGACTGGGAAATAATTTCCATCGACTAAACGCAAACCTTGGAGTTGGGGAGTGAGATAATCTCCTGTAGGGTCATATTGATAATATTCGCAAACTCCCAAAAAGGCGTAAATTCCTTTTTTTGCACCTTGGTCTTTTGTACGAGTTGCTTTTGAGGTAATCTCTAGAACAAAATCAGGTGTTTCATCATTTTCTTCCCAAATTTTATAAGAGCGTCTATCACGATTATCTACTCCAAACACCACAAATACATCTGGTGCTACAACTGATTCTGGATTACCCTGTTCGTAGTAGATAAATAAATTGCCAGCAACATATACATCAGAACGGTTTTGGAAATATAGCCGTAGCGCGTTTCTTGCATAAGTTAAGTAACTGCACTGGATATCTCCTTCAGCCATCGGCTTACCGTCCTCATCTGGGTACTCAATTGGAGTAATGGGGAAATACTCTACTGGGGCTGTCATTACCAATCCCTCAACTCATTAGGAGCTTAGGTTATATACTATCGCTAAGAATCCGGTCGCCATGACTGGGAGGCTGGGAAATCACGAGGAATTCTAAATCGGATAAGTCCGCTAAGGAATAAACATTGCGGGTTAACAATATCGCATCAGTCAATTCAAAAGTCAGTAGACCGAAAACTTTTGTAAGTTGACGAAAAAATCAGGGTTTCAGCCGACGTTTTTGGGCTGACCAGAGCGATCGCTTCCACTGCACTCTTAACTCACCAACAACGCCCGTTCCTTGAAAAGTAGATTCCGAGAGGATTTTGGCAGATTGTGTTCCCAAACTCAAATGAACGCCGCTTAAGGGTTCTGGAAAACTTTTCGGTCTACTGAAAGTAGCATCTTTGGCGAAGCCTAAATGTTTGTAAGCTACTTGACGAAATTCTTCGAGTTTGGCACGTTTCATATTGGTAGGTGAGAGTTGGTCGTTCTTCTCTCATCTTCCAACAAAGGGGATCTGTGTTAACCGCAGACTACCCTGCCAACTATTTTATACCAAGAATACATACTTTCTGGAGTTAACGATTGCCCAAGGGGCAGTGGCAAAGCCAATCGCCTCCTTTTAGTCTCAACCCCTGTAATAATGATAATAAAATAGTGGAGGAGGGGAGAGAAGCGAGCATTGATCGCTTCTCTCCCCTCTTACAAAATTATCATTATTGTATTTTTTTCTCCTATAGACGTATTACACATTTTGAAAGAGTTACTAATGCGTTGAGAATTGCCAGAGAGTATTTTTTACCAGTAATTTCAGTTGCCTTGCGTTTCCTTTTATCGCTTTTAGTCTAAACTCCAAATAGTTTATGATTTGCATAAATCAGATGCGTTGCAAGGTGCAGGTTTAATCTTTGAGTGCGGGATTATAAAAATATATAAATGCTTGCTACCCCAACAAAATGAGCGTAGTAGGAGAATTTTTACGAATCGTTACTAGATAGGATATTGACAAAAAGATAACTAAGTGATATTTATGAATTTAATAAGATTAATTGTATAACACAAAGAACGATGAATAATAATAATATTGAAGAATTATTGAAAAGCAGCCTGACAAACTTATTACAGCTAGGTGAACTTATCGAATATTTAATAAAAACTTATCCATATCCCGATGATTTAAAGATTAAACGAAATCCCGATGATTTAAAGATTAAACAAAATAATTATGATGAAAATAAGTCCATCAAGGAAATTTATATAGATTTTGATAAAACCTACAAAGAAGCTGTAGAAAGGTTGAAAAAACCAAGCTTATCTATTGCCATGATTGGAACAACATCATCTGGCAAGTCTACTATTGTTAACGCCTTAATCGGACGTAAAATCGCCCCCATCGAAGCCCAAGAAACAAGTGCAGGAATCTTAACACTTAAGCATTCTAATTCACCGGATAGTGAGTTAGTTATCGAGTCAACAAAGAACGCAAAATGGAAACCTGGTAAACAGATAGGATTAAGCGATGAAAGCCTTTATAAGCAAATCCGAGATGATATAATGCGGCTTTATCATAAAGAGCGTAAAACGAAAGAAGACATTGAAGCACCAAGAGTTACTGCATTTGTTGAACTCCTGCCTGTTTGCGATCCAAGTCTTTTGGGACTGCCACCTGGAGTAGATGTTGAGTTTATTGACTTACCAGGATTAAAATCGACTACCGATAATCAGAATCTTGAGGTTATTCAGCAAAAAGTTAACAAAGCTTTCAGTATTGTCGCCCTCGACTATCTACAGGTAGATGATAAACAAAGACAAACATTACTACAAGAGCTTAAAACAACTATAGAATACCAGCGGGGGCGTACTGACTCTATAATATTCATTTTAAACAAAGTTAATCTTGCAACTGCTAACGATATACCACTTCAACAGCGTATTTCTGAGCTTAAGAAAGAAATTAAATCAATATTACCACAACTGGACAAATCGCCTGAGATTATCCCCTTTAACTCCTTACTTCTCTATTATGTTCAATGTGCTTGGGGTTCAAGGCCGCTAAATCAATTGTCATTAGTTGAGCCACTAGTACGTTTGGATTTTTTAAAAGCAATGATAAAGGATAGTTTCAGTATTATTCTGGATAAAACCAAGAATGAACTAGAAGTAGAGAGCTGGATTCTAAATCTCCGTTCACAAGTAATTAATAATAAACCTATTAATGACGAAACAATACGGGAACTTCTCAAATATGCTCTGGATTGGACTGGTGGAAAAGAATTATGGGATACACTACGTAATCGCGTTCACTCCTCCTTCCCGCAACTTGTTTTGTTTCCAATCCTAAGTGAGGTTTTTATCAAATACGATGAATTAGAAAAAAAAATCAACTATCTTACCACAACTAGACAAATTAGCACTAAAGCAGATATTAAGCAACAGCAAGAAACAATTTATAGAAGTCGGGATATTCTGCCAAAATCGATTAAAGAGATTAACGATAAGTTTACAAATAAAATACAAACAAAAATAAAACTATTAAAAGAAGCAACTACTCCAGAAAAATTATCATTTTTAGTAGATAGTTTACAGCAGGAAGGCTTTAAAGGTTTTCAGCCACTCATTGAGACATTTAATGAAGTTGAAGGAGATTTAACAAGAACAATAATTTTGCCTGTTCGAGAGGCATTAAACAAAAATAAAAGTGCTGAACAGCTAAAAGAACACTTAGCCTTAAGTATTAATCCCGCTCTTGTGGATAAGATTATTAGTACCTATGTATTCGTAAATCAGATACTTAGTGAATTTCCTTCTACTAACGGACAGATCGAGATAACACTCCGTAAGGATGATACAAGAACAAAGGAAAAATTAAAAAAAGCAGAAAGTGACTTTCATTATTTTTATATATTAATGGGTAAAGCCTTATCAGAACGAGCCGGGTTCGTACTTCAAGGACAAGTAGAAAAAATTGAGTTTGCTATAAAAAGCTTAATTGACAACCAGAAAAATGAACTTAATAATCTTTTACAAATAACTTTAAAAAATCGTAATCTGGAAGAAGCGATTGATAAAGCTTTTGAAAAAAAAGCGCATAGAAATGATTGTTTATGTTTACCTAATGAATTGTTCAACCTGAATGCGACCGTCAACAGGAATGAGACACAAAAAGAAGAAATAATAGGACAAGAAACAGTAACAGAACCGGTAAGAAAGTGTTGGATATTTGTAGACGAGCAGAAACAACGTAGACCAATTAAGAAAAATATTGATTATTCTACTCTGATACTTCCAAATGCAGAAACAACTGTTAAAGAATGGTCACAAGGAATTATAGAAAAAAAACAAGAAATATGGGATATTATTTGTAAATGGATGATTAATTGCTTACAACAGTCCAGTCGTGATTTTGAAATTTCAGCATTAGAAGTTACTAAATTAGCAGATACAATACTTGCAGAACGACTCCATGAGTTAGAAAATAACTTGGGAGTTCAAAAAGAGTATTGGAACAAAATCGAAAGTAAACTAACGGAGTCAAAAATATTCCGTAACAAACTAGGACAACAATGTCTTAAGCAAACTATTGATAAAAAATAATGTCTTTTATAGACCTACTTAAGGAAAAGTTCAAAAAAGTTCACACTAAATCTGCACAATGGTCTGAGACATTTAATGAAAATGAAAAGGACGAAAGAAGCAAGAAGAAAAAACGTATTACTTTTTTGGACTTCTTGAATGAGACTCTTTTGTATTGGGGTAATGAACTTAACCTTACTGATGAAGAATTTAGTGATATAAGGAAATTTTATAAAGAGATAAAAGACATTTACGTTACTGATGTTGTTAGTATATGGAGAAGTTATACAAGAAATGATAGAGGAGAATTAGATAAACAAAAAAGCGAAAAATCAGTTGGAAGCTTAAAGCAATATATTAGTACTAAGAAACTAAAGATTAGAAATATGATTCCTAATATTACCCCGTATTTTACAGATATAGGATTTGTAGTATTTGTTGCCTTTGTAATTACCGCAGTCTATCTTGTTGTTAGCAAATTAAATCAAGCTATTAAGGAACAAACTAAAACACTATCTGATGTTTTAGTTTTAGTTATAAACGTAGGGAAAGAGAATATTATACAGCTTTTGCAAAAAGATCCTCAAGTGACAATCAATAATTATGAGGAATTATATAGTGCTACACAAGCCTTATGGATAGGTTCTATAAATGTTTTTTCTCAGGAGTTTCAACCTTGGTTTGATGAAAATTATAAAGTGCCAGAAAATGAAAAATCTGAGTATGATGTATATCTTGTTAAAATTTCTTTAAAGAATGATAATTCCGGTTTTAAATCTGACGCAGGTCAATTAGAACGACTGGACGCATTCCGCAAATTACCGGAAAATTCACAAGAAGTTTTGGTTTCCCCTCGCTTATCTAGTAAAGCTTATAGAAACAAACATTTGTACAATAGATAAGATAGAAAAATTTATATGGACATTTAAGAAACTTTCTTTATACAAACAAGATATAGTTACCACAACAACTAGTGTTGTTATATAATTTTATTTATTCTTTTAAAAAATATTACATTTTTTTATATCTAAACTTAAAGATTAAATTTAAATTTACTAAATGTTAATTCATTAGCTTTTTGAAAGCTTACCACTAATGCTTATATCTATTTTAATAAACCAGTAATCATCTTGAGATTAGTCACGAACTAAGGCTTATACTCTTAAAAACAGATATTAAATTAATCTAAAGTTTTCAATTGTAAAATCTAAGCAAAGCATAGAGTCCACTCTCATGAATTCACATATTTTAACACCTAAAGAATTAGAATTATCTCTAATCCTTGCTCAAGCTTCCAGCTTTATTTATTACAAAAAGCTTTTATTTAATGATATAGAAGCAAGAATTGGAATATTTAATGTTAAAACATTTAACTTTAATTCAAGTAACCAGTATTGCATATCAGGCTTTTTAGGATATTATAAAGATTATATTGTAATAGTATTTAAAGGCACAGATTGCAATCATGATTGGATAAAAAATTTTGATTTTTTAAAAAATAGTAAAGATTTTAATGGACAAGTTCATTCTGGATTTGCCAAAGCAATACTTAACAATTGGAATGACATATTAAATATCACACAAACATATTTTAGCCATGATAAGAAAATACTGCTAACTGGGCATAGTCTTGGTGGAGCATTAGCTATCCTAGCAGCTGCTAAATTTAGTTATATTCCTCAATTTAATAATAAGATCGAAGCAGTATATACCTATGGAGCGCCTCGCGTTGGTGATGAGTATTTTGAAAGCCAATATACACCAACACATTATCGTTTTGAATATGGTAATGATCCTGTCCCATCTTCGCCTTCACTTGGATATATACATACTGGAGAAAAGCATTATCTTCCAAAAAATCAACCAACTATTCGGAAAGATATTCAAAGTTTTGAAGCTTATCAAACTCACATAAGATTAGCATCAGTAGTAGTTAACCTTTTTGTAAATCCTAGTAATTTTTTAATTATAAATGATTCTATCCAGCACATCAATGGTGTATTTGATGATGTAAGTGATCACAATATTGAAAAATATATTCAGCATCTTCAAAATTACAAGCATTTTATAGTAATCCTTAAAGGTTTACAAGACGAGACACTCAAACGACATGGGAGCGTAATTAAGGATAGTGAGACTGGAAATATCGTATGTTTTCTGCTTGAGGCACCACAAAAGGAAACCAATCACTTACCTCTTTCTCTTATTTCAAAAGGAGCTTTTTTAGCTATCAATGGGGTTGGGGAAATACCACTGCAAATGTCATCTCTTGCTACTGGGGCCAGTGTTTTAAATTTGGGTATCAGCCTAGCAGCATTTGCTCACATGAATAAGAAGTTGAATCAAATTCAACTTGCCATAAATAATTTGCAGCCGTTTATGGCAGAAGGATTTAATCGTATTGAAGACCGTTTAGAGATTTTATGTTTCCATGTAGAACAAATTCAAAAACAACAGGATAATATTTTTGAAGAAATTTACTATCTTCGTCAAGAAAGATTAAACGAAAACATATCAACATTAAAAGCCGCAGTTGAAACTAAAATTTCTTGCCCTGATATACCCAACGGAATCATTTTTAACAGAATATTTGAGTTAATCGATAGTTTCTCAACAAAAGCACAAATACAGCAGCCTGCTCTAAGCAGCAGAAGTATTTTATTGGCTGATATTGCTATGAAAGGTTGGGCATCTGCGACAGCAATACTAGCATATTTTTTACTAGAGAATGGACAGATTGATAAAGCAGAAAACTTACTAAATAATCAAGTTACAGAATTTAGAAATACTACTAGAAAGTGGGCAGCTAATTTAATAAATCATAAATATTCAGAGATAGCTACTGCTTATCGTTTTACTGCACCTGTTTTTAAAAATAAAAATATAACAAGAGAGCAGGTTGATAGAATCGCTTATATTTCGCCTGTAGATCAAGGATTATCTAAAGATGAAATAGAAGAAAAACGTGATTATGTGCAGATAGCATTTAAATTGACTGAAAACAGAGAAGAGTTAAACAATCCAGAGTGGATAGAAACACAAATTTTTGTAGTTAAGTATCTTGATACTTTAAGTGAATTGTTAGCTAGATTAGAAAGTTTACTGGATTTTACACACTTCTGCAAAAGCAAAGGTGTGAGCATCCATGATATTCTACCAGATCATGATGCTGAACCAGGTTTATATCTGCAATTTTATCCTGTTGGAGTTTAGACTAAAAGCGATAAAAGGAAACGCAAGGCAACTGAAATTACTGGTAAAAAATACTCTCTGGCAATTCTCAACGGATCATCCGTGAGAGGTTAAAATAAAGTAAATTTTGTCAATCACTTAAAATACTCAAAAAAACTAAATAAAAATGATAATCGTGTGCGGGGAAGAGGGAAGGAGGCGAGCGCCGCTCGCCTCCTTCCCCCTTTGTTTGATTATTATTATTGTTAAAGTTTTTGACAGTTTAAATGTGAAACCAAAAAGTTTAATCGAGATAAAAGTTGGTAAAACCAGCTATTCTTATATTACTTCTGTCCTTGACCCACAAATTTTACCTCCTTACGCCGTGGCTGATTTATATCGACGAAGATGGAGGATTGAAGAAGCTTTTCACACTGTTAAACGTCTGTTGAGACTATCTTATTTATGGACTGGTTCTATTAATGGTGTCAAATTCAGTAGATCGAAAACTTTTGTAAGTTGACGAAATAATGAGGGTTTCAGCCTACGCTTCTGAGGGCGACCAGAACGATCGCTTGCCGGAGCAGTAGAGTCCACCGACAACGCTCGTTACTTGAAAAGCAGATTGGAAGGGGATTCCACTGGATTGTGTTTCCACAGATCAAATGAACGGCGGGCAAAGCTTCTAGAAAACTTTTCGGTCTACTGAAATTACAAGTATGGGCTACTTGGTTATTTTATGCTGTTTTAGTTGATTTAGGTGATGCGGTTGCTGATGAATTATCTCTACCTTTTAACCGCATTTCTTTAGAGATGATTTATCGAGGTTTGTATCATTTCAGCGTTGCTTATGACAAAGGCAACGCGGATGACCCTGTTATAAGTACTTCGCTGCTAAAGAAAATCAAGATTTAGGGGTAGTCAAAGCCCTGCGAAAACCAGTCTCCAAGCTGGATTTATCTCCTTTTCCCGCACCCTCTTGGCAAACGTGCAATTACCTTAACCTCTCACGGATGGACCATCACTGGTTCCAAAAGCAGCCAGATTAAGAGAAGAGGAATTAATTTGATAAGAGGGAAAACCCTAACATTGGGCAAGTTTAATAAAATTAAGTATAGACGATGTTCGAGAACTAATCGCTATCTAACAAGAACTACCTTATGAGTGAAAAAATCCAGACCGAAAAAGACTTTCCTACGGCAAGCACTAGTATCAAAACAAATCAAGAAACAGAAAACGAAAAAGTTCTATGTTCTCATTGTCAGCGCACCGCTACGAACGGTATTAAATGTAAAGGGATTTGTGTGGCTGACAATGACTATTAAGGTATGAATTTTAAACAGTTGTCTCAAAGTCCCACTTTTTTAGCTAAGAAGAATTTACATAGGTTTTTGCTCAGTATTCGATACCATTTTTTAGTATAAATACGGACATTGCTCAACTTCAAACCCAAGCCCAATATGAATATGCTTTGCCGCTCTAATCTCAGCATAATGGTGGTTGATAAGAGAGAAACCTGAATGTTGTAATGCGAATCGTAGTTTTTGTAAGTTAATAATTTTGGCTAATTGTTGCAATTTAAAGTGATGAAAAATACATTATTCGATAAAATCTTCCGTGACAGCGATGGCAAAATTGTTTTAGCTCAGATGCCAAACTTACCGCTTATTGTTTGGATAACAGCTAGTTTGCTCAAATTAGTTTTTACAACAGGCGTTGTGAATACAGGGTTAGAGGCACTTGCTTTTGGCTCTTTATTTACTTGGGCGTGGCTAGAATTATTTCAAGGCGTTAATTATTTTCGTAGAGCGCTAGGTCTTGGTGTGCTTATTGGTGTTATGGCGTCAAGAACTGTGGGTCTTGATGTACTTGGCTCTTTCGCTCTTTGATTCGAGGGGCGATCGCTCAGTCCCAGATGAAGGTGTGCGATCGCTATAAAGCGCATAACAAAGGCGATCGCTTTCCCGCCAAGAAGCTGCGATTGCGATTCGGGGCAGTGGCGGAGCCAATCGCCCTTTGGGCGGCTCCAGAGGAGCATCGCCACGCTCATTTTCTGTCATAAAGGTGCCACGCAAAGCGGTTTTGTACCGCAAAAAAAAACAGGCATTTTGCCTGTCTTATAACTCATAAATTGGCTCTTTATTTAGAAATTCATTTCTGCAGCTTGGACTTTTTCAACCTGCTTCTTCTTGAGAACAAGCATAACTTGAGCCAACATCACAAGTGCGACAAATGCAATCAACCATTGAACTCTGCTGGCATCTTGCAGCACGATTTCCCCATCATCTTGACCGAATCCACCAACGTTTGGATTATTAGTCAAAGCATCATCTTTTTTGACTGCTTGCCCTTCGGAAACAATCAATTCTGGTCCAGCGGGGATGGTATCAACGACTGTATCCCCAGATTCTGGCTGGATGGTGACTTGATACTTGACGTTACCGTCTTCATCTTCTGTTTTGGCGATTTTGCTAACCGTACCAGTAGCAGAAGCAGCATATACTGCGTTGTTGCTCTTTTCGCCTGTTGGGTAAATTTGTCCGCGTCCCCGGTTAGCACCTAGGTGAACAGCATACTTACCAAACTGTATGTTCTTGTCCGTTGCGGGGTTCGGAGAAAGAACGGGGAAGACGATTTCCTGATATTGTTCACCAGGTAGTGGTCCGATGATAACGACGTTTTCTTTCTCTTCGCTGTAGGGTTGGTAGAACAGACCTTCGACTTCTTCCTTCCACTCCTCAGGAATGCGTTCTTCCGGAGCAATTTTGAAGCCTTCTGGTAGCATCAGCACAGCACCAACGTTTAAGCCGGTTTTGGAACCATCGGCACCCACCTGCTGCAAGCTGGTATCGTAGGGAATTTTGACCACGGCTTTAAATACCGTGTCAGGTAGAACAGACTGGGGAATTTCTACTTCGGTTGGCTTTGCTGCTAGGTGACAGTTGGCACACACAATCCGCCCTGTCGGTTCGCGAGGGGTTTCGGGGTAAGTTTGCTGTGCCCAAAAGGGATATGCTGAAGCCGCTTGAGGAAAGGCGAAATCGCTGGTGAAGAAAAATGTCACTGTAGCGATCGCTATAAGCAATGTTTTTACAACTGCTCTAGCACTGCGAGCTATACTCGCTGTTTGACAAACATTTCTCATCTCTATAAGGACAACTTGGACAACGTTCTCTGATATTAGTTATTAGTCATGCCTGATGTGTCATTAGTCAAGAGTCAAATTTCGACTCCAGACTGGGTCGTATGCACTTTAGTCCTGATTAAGCCCACCAAGCTGCTTCCCCAGTGCGGAAGTCAGTTTCACTCCACTGAGTTAGGAGAATTTTGTCTTCTTCTACTTTTGCATGACTCAAAGCCAAAGATAGCGGTGCTGGGCCTCGGACAACTTTACCAGTAGCGTCGTACTGCGAACCATGACAGGGACACTTAAACTTGTTCTCTGCTGCATTCCAAGGAACAACACAACCTAAGTGGGTGCAAACAGCGTTAATACCGTAATCAGTAATCGCCTCTTTGCTATCTACCACAATATAGGTAGGGTCTCCCTTGAGTCCTTGAACCAGAACGCGATCGCCTACATTATGGCTTTCTAAAAACTTGCTAACGCTGACATTGTTGCCCAACTCGTCTTTTGCCGTTGTACCACCACCACCTGCACCAGTTGCTGGTGGAATAAAATACTTGACAACGGGATACAATGCTCCCAGTGCCACTCCGGTTACAGTTCCAAAAGTCAGAAGATTCATGAATTGACGACGCCCCATATCGGGAACGTCCACTGATTCAGAAAATTGCGCCATAACCTACGCGTTCTTTGTGTATTTTGTTAACCAATTTGACTTGAGTTTTTCATCAAGAAACTCTTGTCTGAGCCAAGATGATAATGCTCACAAGGATGCCAGAATATTCTCTACAAAGATATTTCCAGCATCTTTCTTAGTAGCATTACATTTCTTTATAGTCCTATCATACTTGAGTAATGGAACTTAACATCATAACTAAATGTAAAAATATTTGAGAAAAGCTATGACGGGAGAGGAATTACACCAACTATTGCTTGAGAAGTGGGGACGTTCTTATGATGTCCAGCTGCGTCGGACACAGGGTAAAATATTCTTACAAGTTATGTGGAAATATTTAGAGCAAGCTTCCTTCCCATTAAGTGAGGCAGATTACCAAGAGCATCTCGATAGTATTGCCAATTATCTGACTAGCCTGGGTTGTGAGACACAGGTGAAAAAGTATATTAGAGAAACACGAGAACGCCCACGACTTGGTAAAGCTGTGAGCGTTCCCTTAGATTTGGGTCAACGCGCTGCCGAATGGTTAATTGAATAGTTGAAAGTATTCTAAATATTAGTGACAGCTAATATTAACTTGTGCGTTAAATCTTCATTTTTGATATATTTTGGTAATTTGCTCGCTAGATTTTTTGATGTCCAAATCACTGGCTTTGCTCAAAGTCAAAATAAAAAAGATAAAGATACTAACCCCAGAACATATGGTAAGAAAACACAAGAAAGATTTGAACCGAGATGACTGACAACGAAGTTGAAAGGATGTTTTGTGCAAGCCGGTGAATTTGTCTATGGGGTCTTTTCTTTTGACTTTTGAGTTTCCCTGTCATTTGTGTCATTTTCCTATCAGCTTAACTAGACCAATACCACCAAAGTAAAGCGCCAGCACAGCTCCTGCTAAGAGACTTTGGGTGAAGGGGTCAGTTGAAGGTGTGAGAATTGCTCCTAAAACCACTGCTCCCAAAATGACGTAGCGCCAACCAGAAAGCATTTGTTTAGAAGAAACAATCCCTAAAGCACCAAGTAGCACTTGGACGATGGGGATTTGAAATGCTAATCCAGTACTAAAGAGCAGCAACAAGACAAATTCAAAATACTTGTCAATCGACCACAATTGCTCGACTACGTCTGCACCATAGCTGATAAAGAATTTTAAAGCAGCTGGTATCAACAAAAGGTAGGCAAATATTATCCCCCCGGCAAACAGAACACTTGACCCCAAAACCACAGGTCCCAGTAAGCGGCGTTCACGGCGAGTCAGTCCAGGGAGGACAAACTGGATAATTTGCAATAGCACAAAAGGGCTAGATAACACTAACCCGCTGTAGCCTGCGACTTTCAAAGAGACAAAGAAATATTCTCCCGGAGCCAGTTGCAGAAACTTTACTCCCTGTGCTGGCACTTCTAGCAGCTGAACAATTGGCTTAACCGCTAAGAAGCAGCCGATAACACCTACTGCTACAGCAATTAACGAGTAAAAAATCCGCTGTCGCAACTCCTCTAGGTGATCGAAAATCGACATTTCGACTTCACCAGGCAAGTCATCAAGAGGATCTATAGGATCTATTTCTGGTTTTGAGTCGCCTTGTACTTCAAGGTCAATACTAGGAGGAGTTGTTGTGTCTATGTCTTGTGAAGATGTCATGAGTTAGCTAGAGAGCATCACCTTTTAACCATTGTACTGGGAAGCAGGTGGATGTAGAGACGCTTTCATCTCTAGCGCCTCTGCACTCTTTAACATCACTGAAGCGGTAGTTGTGGGTGTTCAGCCGAATATTTTGATACTATTTGGGAAATTTCCGGGTTGTAAAGTCTCAGGTAATTCCAGTAGTTACCAAACACCTGACGCACGTAATTTTTGGTTTCATCAAAGGGAATTGATTCTACAAATTCATCTGGATCTTCCTTAGGCAGAATTGGCAACCACTTGTTAACGTTACCAGGACCAGCATTGTAACTGGCAATTGCAAGCAGGGAGTTATTGCCATACTGCTGATGAGTGTGATCCAAATACCAAGTTCCCAGCATGATGTTGTTGTTGGGGTTTTGTAAATCAATTTTTTTGGTATCGAACTTAATTTGTGGGGCAATCCATTTAGCTGTATCTGGCATAACCTGCATTAAACCAGTCGCACCAGCCGTAGAACGAACTTTTGTCTCAAACCGGGACTCCTGACGTATAAGGGCAGTAACGAGCAAGGGGTTGAGCTGACGTTTTTCAGACCACTGCTCAATTTCCTTGAGATAGGGGAAGGGATAACGCGCCTGCCAGTAAGTGATTTGTTTGTTTAAAGCTTGATATTCAGCTTGTTCTTGCGGCGTTTCTCGGTCTTCCAATTTGGAAATTTGATCAATTCCCTTGATATTTTCTCCTTTTGCCAGCTGCATCAAACCATCGGTAAATTCCTCTGCGACTGTTGGCTGCATTTTGTTCTGAAATTCGGTCTGCCATTGCAACCAAGCATCGCGGTCTTGACCGAGTAGATACAATTCTTTAAAAGTTTCCGAACCCGCCGTTGGTAAGGGACGCTGGATTGGGACGACCTGTGGGTTCATCTTACGCACTGTGTTGAAATTGCCAACATTTAGTCCCAAGGTTGCCGCTGCTCGCCACGAATAATAAGAGTAGGGAAAATTGCTGACTGTATACTCAAAAGCTTGTTTTGCCTCTTGGTTTTTCCCTAATTTGGTTGCCCATTTGCCAACCCAAAAGCTGGCTCTGGGAGCCAAAATACTGTTGGGGTTATTTTTGGGAATCGGTTCTGCCCATTGCCATGCAGCTTTATAATCTTTTGCCTTCGCTTTTTGTTGTGCCATTTTCCAGCGATACTCTGCGGCTTCCTCAGAGTTGCCATACTTGGTAAGAAGGAGCTTCAGAGCTTCAGAGGCTGCTTTTTGATCTTGAGTTTGAAGAATTTTGATTTTTTCTACGATCGCTGTACCTGCTTTGTCAGGGTATTTACTAATGACTTGGTTCAGATAGGGCAGGGCGTCTTTACGTACTGGGGCAATTTCTGCTAAACGCATCAAAGCAGTGCCAGTTTCTTTTGCATCCGGAAATGTTTTCACCAGTTGTTGATACATGACAACGGCTTCTGCTCGTTGTCCGCCTACCTGCAATCCCCGTGCAACGCGGTAATAGTTTTGGGGTGTGCGCGTGGCTTTGCCATATGCTGTCGCCGCTTTACCAAATTCACTGTTTTTCCAGTAAGCCGTACCAATGATTTCCCATTCTTCAGGTTTTAGGGTGGAGTTGTTCGCCAGCTGATTTAATACAGGAACAATTCCTAGTTGGTCATAAGCGTATTTTGCCAAGACTAACTGTAATTGCGGCTGATTGGGATTTTCCTGCAATCGCTTACGGACAATTTCCCAAGTCAGGGGATGCGAAGGAAATTCCGCGATCGCTTTGTCCTGATACTCTGGTAGCGCAATCAAATACAAAGCTTTCGCTGCTGCTGGTTGTTTGGGGTACTCTTTCACCACTTTCTGCCTAAGATCCGAGGCTTTGCCTTCTTCTCCTAGGAGTTCCTCTGCTTGCGCTTGCTTGAGCAACACATAAGGCGCAAGGAGTGGGTAATCTTTCTCTAGTCCTTTTAGTAACTCAAGTGCAGGTTTAGCTTCCTTCCTTTCAATTAAGTCACTTGCTAGAAGATAACGAGCGCGATTTCGATCTGCTGATTTTGCCCCCTCCTTGAGCGCTTCTAATTTTGCAGCACGTTCTTGTGGAGATTGTGACACCAAGGCAAAAACTGGGGATTTAGCTTTGCTTTCTTCCGAAAGCTGTTCAGGCTGAATCTTGCGTGGTTTAAGCCATTGTCCTACGGATTTTCCTATCTCGGGAGCTGACACGATTGCCCCAGCTAAAAAGGCACATAGCCCTGCACCCGCAATTAGAGAAATATGCTTTGTCTGTAGCTTCTTCAGCATCGATTCCCGCTGCAAATTTCACATGAATTTCTTGCCACTTTAGCATTACTAGTGGTCAACGTCGTCAGTTTTAACTTTTGTATTTTTAATCTTGGGGATCAATGAGATGTCAATCTCAAATCCGAACTTATCATTGGCGCTTTGTTAAGTTAGATAATCTTTGTCGTATCTCATAAAACAAAGACATATTACTCCAATTATCAAATCCATGTTTATCAAGACAAACACTTAATTAAATTGTATTGCTGTATTTTATATAACAAATCTATAATCTAAAAAATAGAGGATAATTTTAGGAATTAAACACTTTTTATAGAAATACTAGTACAAAAACATACAATTATTTTGTCAACAATGCTGTTAATAGTTAAGTCTTTGGATGAACCTTGATTTGCATCTTTATCCCCCTAATGGAGGATGCCAGCAAGATATAAGTATCAATCTCAATATATTCTTTCACCATAGTATTTTAGAAACTTTGGTGATCGATCGCCGATCCATAATTTTTGGCTTTGTTTTGTCTAAATAGAAATGACTAAAACAGTCCTAAGTACCGAGTGTTGAGTTCACAGTAGAATAAAGGAAATTTGGAAAAAGTTAATTTGAACTCATTACTCAGGACTCAGCACTTAATTAGTTTTGCTCACAATTTACTGCTGTGCTAATTTCGGAACCCGCCCCTTCAAACCGATCATCAGCTTCAGAGAAAATATTTTTACCACAGGTACTCGACGCATGATCCATAACCCGAGGCGACGAATTACCACAACTGGCAAGATGTTATTAGAAAACATTCGGTCTAACAAATCGGTGAAACCTAAAATTGTCAAGTTCTCCCGCTGACGCCAGCGTTCGTAACCTTTGAGGATTTGAATGTTGCCGATATCTTCACCTTTGGCGTGGGCTTCTTGCAGCACTTGCGCCAAAGCAGCAACATCGCGAATGCCTAAATTTAAACCTTGTCCGCCGACAGGATGGCAATTGTGCGCTGCATCACCAACTAAAGCGAGTCGGTGGAGAACATAGCGATCGCTTTGCATGAGTTGGACTTGAAAAATAAAGCGATCGCCCAATAATTCTAACTTGCCCATCTGATTGCCATAACGCGCTTGTAATTCTGCTAAAAATTGCTGATCATCCAAAGCGCACAAAGCTTTTGCTTCTTCGTGAGGGGCAGTCCAGACAATCCGGCAACGGTTTCCTGGCAAAGGTAAAATCGCAAACGGACCACTTGACTGGAATTTTTCGTATGCTGTGTTGTTGTGGGATTTTTCTGGTTTGACAAAGGCAACAATACAAGATTGCCAATATTTCCAGCCGTGGGTTTTAATTCCAGCAGCTTGACGAATACGGGAACGTGAACCATCTGCGGCTACCACTAATTTAGTGCGAACCGTCTGCATCTGTTCTGCAAATTTGATCTCTATCGTCACCACATCCTGCTGATAGTGGATATTCACCACTTCTCTTGGACATAAATATGTCACATGAGAACAATCTTTAACAAACTCCTGCAAGGGATGCAACAGTGCTTGGTGTTCCGCCACATAACCTAAATCTTGTGCGTTTATATCCCCGGTTTCCCATTCCACCACACCGGGATAATCACCATCTGAAAGACGCACACGGCGGTAAGTCTCGATGTTGGGCAATATTTTGTCCCAAATTCCAATTCCTTGGTAAATCAGCGCCGAAAGCATATGCACTGCGTAAGCCTGCCCTTTGGCGACTGCTGCTGATTCTACTTTTGCCTCCACCAGCAGTACACTTAAGCCGGAATCTTTCAATGCAGAGGCTAAAGTTAAGCCAACTATCCCGCCGCCGACAATAACCAAATCATAATCATATCCCCGCTGATGTGTTGATGTTTGGGGAGCATTAAAGGTTTGAGTAAGCTGCGGTTGCGCCATTGTTAAGATAAATTACAGCGTTTTCATTCTTATTTTGACGCAAGCAGCTGTGGGAGAGCAAGTTGAGGGGGGTAGATGGACGGACGAGAGAAGCGATGCAAATAACTCATAAGGATAATTCAAGCTTAAGAGTATACAGATTTTGACTATTGACTACTTTCAAGCCATCACAGCCATCAGTTGTTCTGACATATCAAAATTTGCTGTAACATTTTGTACATCATCTAGACCTTCTAGAGTGTCTATTAACTTGAAAAGCGATCGCGCCTGATCTGGATCACTCACTTCTACACTATTGCTAGGAATCCAGCGCAGTTCGGCATCAGTTACCTTAAAGCCCTTTTCTTTCAGGGTTTGGCTGAGGTTCTCTAAATTTGCCACCTCGGTAAACACCTCAGCGGTTTGCTCTTCAGTCATCTCATAAGACTCGGCACCACCTTCGAGAGATGCTTCTAAAAGCTGTTCTTCATCATCAACTCCCTCAACAGTACAAACGCCTTTTTGAGAAAACATCCAGCCGACACAACCTGTTTCACCGAGATTACCACCGTTTTTACTGAAGGCAACACGTAAGTCAGCAGCAGTACGATTGCGATTATCTGTTAGGGCTTCAACAAGGATAGCAACTCCTCCAGGACCGTAACCTTCGTAACGAATAGCTTCTAAACTAGACGCACCGCCTGAGAGTGTACCTGCACCTTTGGCGATCGCTCTTTCTATATTCTCATTAGGAAGACCCGCCGCCTTTGCTTTTTCAATTGCCGTACGAAGTTGAAAATTTCCTGTTGGATCTGGAACGCCACTTCTCGCCGCCACAATAATCGCACGGGACCACTGGGTGAAAGTCTTACCCTTTTTTGCATCGACTACTGCTTTTTGGCGCTTAATATTTGCCCATTTACTGTGTCCTGCCATATTCGGAAATTAATAATGCTATCTACTCACCAGATACGATATAGCTAGATTCTAGCTTTTGCATACTCATCTTTAAGTTTCCCAAAAAATGGGAACTCAATGTTAAACCACTTGACAACGCACTCATGAAATTCATCAAACTTCCTACTTACCCTTTCCTTAGAGCAAGGTTATTGATTTTACTCATAGTGGGCATCTTGATTTTGACTGGATGTCAAGCTTTACCAGGGGGCGAGAACACAGATCAAGTGATTCATCTGACTTTATGGCAGGGGGTAAATCCGCCGCCTAATCGGGATGTGTTGCAAAAGCTGGTAGACCGATTTAATCAAACCCACGCAAATATCCAGGTGGAATCGCTTTATGTGGGACAACCAGATCAGCAAATGCCAAAGATTTTATCAGCGGTGGTGGGAAATGCACCTCCCGATTTGTTGTGGTATAACCCAGCAATTGGCGGTCAACTCGTGGAATTGAATGCCCTGATACCTATAGATAAAATGTTAGCAAACTCACCAGTCAAAGCAGAGATTGACCCTGCTTTGTTTGAGTCAATGGAATACAAGGGGAAAATTTGGTCGGTGCCATTTGCGACGAATAATGTTGGTATTTACTACCGACCGAGTTTGTTTCAAGCAGCAGGAATTACTGAATTACCCCGCACTTGGGAAGAGTTGCGTCAAGTTGCTAAAAAATTGACTCGTGATACAAATGGTGACGGGAGTATAGATCAACACGGCATCTTTCTGCCTTTAGGAAAGGGAGAATTCTCGGTATTTATCTGGTTACCGTTTATGTGGAGTGGCGGCGGTGAGTTGGTTAGTGGTGAGGTACTGCAAGCAGCAGCAGTGCAATTAAAAGATAATAAAGGTGCTACTGCTGCTTTGCAATTGTGGCGCGATTTGATTACTGATGGTTCAGTCATTTTATCTGGACCAGAACGAGGTTATGAAACAGATAATTTCATTGCTGGTAAGGTAGCAATGCAAATAACAGGTCCTTGGACGCTAGGATATTTGCAACAAGATATTCCAAATGGAGATTTTGCTGTTTTTCCGATTCCCGTTGGTGAACGTCCTGCTACTAGCACTGGTGGTGAAAATTTGTTCCTGTTTAAAACGACTCCCCAAAGGGAAAAAGCAGCATTTGCTTTTGCTGAATATGTTTTGAGTGAGGAATTTCAGACAGAATGGGCGTTGGGAACTGGATATTTACCTGCGAATATGAAGTCGCGTCAAAATCCGAAATATCTGGCATATGTTAAGGAACAACCAGCAGTGAAGGTGTTTTTGGATCAGGCAAAATATGGGCGCAGTCGTCCAGTTTTTCCGGGTTATAATCGGGTGTCAGAAAATATCGGACGAGCGTTGGAAGCTGTGATGTTGGGGAAAAGTGAGCCTCAAGAAGCGCTCAAACAATCTCAGCAGCGCTTAGATTTGATTTTTAAATAGATAGGCGATAACTTTTTTGTTGGAACCGCAGATAAAGGCAGCATTGGTATCAACTTAAGGTGAAAACCCGTATAGAACAAGCTTTTAGAGATTGCCTCGTTCCCAGCCTCAGGCTGGGAATGCCTCCCAAGAGGCTCCGCCTCCCTTACAAAGCGGCAGAGCCGCAATGAAAGTGCGTTTCCAGGTTCTACCTGGAAACGAGATTGTCAAAGGGTTGTGGCTTCAGTTGACACCAATGCCGGGATGCCCACCCCACTGTTAGGGGATAATTTATTTGTTGGAAATCCCTTAATACTCGTTCACAAGTTTCTGATACTCGCGCACGAGGTTCTAATACTCGCTGATGAGTGTTTGATACTCGCGCACGAGGTTCTAATACTCGCTAATGAGTGTTTGATACTCGCGCACGAGGTTCTAATACTCGCTAATGAGTGTTTGATACTCGCGCACGAGTGTTTGATACTCGTTGACGAGGTTACAATACTCGCACACGAGTGTTTGAAACTCGTCCACAAGATTTCTGACACATTTGTGCTTGTGGTTTGTTACAAAATAATTGAGAGGTAAGCCTAATTTGTAGTCAGCGCTTTAGCGCTAAAGCCCTACTACGAAGCTATCAAAATCTGGGAAAGAGCAATGCTGCGTACTTTTTTACAAAAGATTATCCAAAAAATCACGAGTACGCTAGGATTCACCTCCGCCCAGGAGAACGACGCAGAGATTGCCCCCACGCCCGACACTCAACTCGACTTTTTATCACAGGTACTCAAAGCTACAGAAGACAGTGACGCTGATGCGGCAGTCATACACCCGCTACTGGAAGCTAATGTAGATAAATTGGATATGAGCTTTGCCCAAGTTTTGCAAAGCTGGGCAACGGCGACTCTGCCAGACTTGGAGACAGAAACAGCACAAAGCATCGCAGCCAATATCGGTGATTTTAGTAACCTGATGCAGGGCTTCTCCTTGGGCAACCGGGCGGAGAATTTAGAAATTGCCATCACAGGTTACGAGATAGCATTAACGGTTTTTACCAGAGATCGCTTTCCCATCGACTGGGCAGGTACGCAAAACAATCTGGGCGCAGCTTACGGTGATCGCATCCGGGGGGAGCGTGCCGAGAATTTAGAAGTGGCGATCTCATACTACACACAGGCGTTGCAAGAACGCACGCGCGATCGCTTTCCCACCCAATGGGCAATGACGCAAAACAACCTGGGCAATGCTTACAGTAATCGCATCCGGGGGGAGCGTGCCGAGAATTTAGAAATTGCGATTCAATGCTACACACAGGCGTTGCAAGAATACACCCGCGATCGCTTTCCCATCGACTGGGCAATGACGCAAAACAACCTGGGCAATGCTTACAGGAATCGCATCCGGGGGGAGCGTGCCGAGAATTTAGAAATTGCGATTCAATGCTACACACAGGCGTTGCAAGAATACACCCGCGATCGCTTTCCCATCAACTGGGCAATGACGCAAAACAACCTGGGCAATGCTTACAGGAATCGCATCCGGGGGGAGCGTGCCGAGAATTTAGAAATTGCGATCTCATGCTACACACAGGCGTTGCAAGAATACACCCGCGATCGCTTTCCCATCCAATGGGCAACCACGCAAAACAACCTGGGCGTAGCTTACTGGAATCGCATCCGGGTGGAGCGTGCCGAGAATTTAGAAATTGCGATCTCATGCTACACACAGGCGTTGCAAGAACGCACGCGCGATGCTTTGCCCCAAAACCATGCTGAAACTGCGTTTAATTTGGGTTTAGCTTACATAGATGCTGAGCGGTTTGCCGATGCTTACAACATCTTGAAATCTGCCATCGACACTGTAGAATTTCTGCGGGGTGAAATTGTCTCTGGCGATGAAGTCAAACAAAAACACGCGGAAGAATACAACAGGATTTATCGCCGCATGGTGGAAGTTTGTCTGGAATTAGGATACTACGACCAGGCAGTGGAATACATCGAGCGCAGCAAAACGCGTAACTTGGTGGAAGTGATAGCAAGTCAAAAGCGTTTTCAGCCACTGCACGAACTCGACCAAAAAATTGCCGAAGAATTGGAACATATCCGCTTTGCTGAAATTCAAGCGCTTGTGCATGACTGCACAGCTATTGTGCAATGGTATATCTTTGATAATTGCTTTCGCGCTTTTATCATCACTCGCGACAACCAACACCCGATAATTTGGCAATCTTCGTTGCAAGATGTCAAAGATTTGAAGAAATGGTCAGATGAGTATCTGGAAACTTACGCTACCGATAAACCACGCTGGCGATATCAACTGGCTGCCAAACTGAGCGAGTTAGCTGATATTTTGCACATCAATAATATTCTCGAACTCATACCATCTTCCTGCCAAGCCTTAATTCTCGTACCCCATCGCTACCTGCATTTATTACCGCTGCATGCTTTGCCTATTGGGGAAAAACCAACGCGAAACGTCATCCCCCAGCACGATTCCCTCTTAGGAAATGGCGACAATTCAAAGCCTCTCTCCTTGCAGGAGAGAGGTTTGGAGAGAGGTTCAACCGATCCACTGAAAAGTAAGATTGGGGAAGAGGGGAATTGTCTTTTGGATAAATTTCCTAGTGGGGTAAGATATGCGCCTAGTTGTCAGTTGTTAAAATTAGCCAAAGAACTGAGGATGTCGATATTCAGCTTTTAAGTCGGTTGAACCCAAATAATTGTTTGCTGTTAAATGGAAGCAATAACAGGACTTACGCAACTGTCACAAGCGACGGTGCGGCTGCGCCGCACCGAGCGCCAAACAACTAGACAATAAACATGGGAACATTCGGGCGTTTTAGTTGCTGAACTAAATAATTGGACAATA